>ERZ1026856.1354-NODE-1354-length-12471-cov-5.331588_pt1 | contig 12471 bp, 11 predicted proteins | sample MGYA00380158_ERZ1026856 | MGnify/ENA primary metagenome ERZ1026856 (study PRJEB33269, sample SAMEA4719794) | human gut metagenome | biome: human-associated habitat; feature: organic feature; material: feces | place: Cameroon | collected 2013-10 ...
AGGTCCGCGGATTCGGAACCAAACACGAGCTGGTCCACGAAACCGAGGGAACGCAGGACTGCGACGCCACCGGCCGCGAAATCCTCCGCGCTGGAGGTCGAGAACATGACCGGGATCTGGACGACGAGGTCGACGCCGTGCGTGAGGGCATCCCGGGCGCGCTCGTACTTATCGAAGATCGCCGGCTCGCCGCGCTGCACGAAATCGCCGGACATCGCCGCGACGATGTAATCCGCCTGGTACTCGGCGCGGATCTGCTCGATCATGTACTGATGTCCCGCATGGAATGGGTTGTATTCGGTGATGATACCGACGACTTTTTTTCTGTTGATCATTGTGTCCTCACAGCCAGGATACAGCCCACGCCTGCCGCTTTTTCGGTCCGGAAGCGACCTGGAGATCCTGGTCATTTATTTCATATGATGTAGATACGTGTTGAATCATCTGCATGATTCAGATTCAAGACAAATATATCAAAAAAAGCACATGACGGAAATCTCACTTTCCATCATGCGCCTGAAATCATATTTTAGTTCTTGAAGCTGTGGATCGGTGCCGGGATGCGTCCCTTACGGTTCACGAAGCCGGAGCAGTCGAAGGTATTGACCGCCATGACCGGTGCGTGGCCGAGGAGGCCGCCGAAATCGACGTGGTCGCCGACCTTCTTGCCGATGGCCGGGATGACACGAACCGCGGTGGTCTTCTGGTTGACCATGCCGAGGGCTGCCTCATCCGCGATGATACCGGAGATCGTGGTCGCCGGGGTGTCGCCCGGGATGGCGATCATATCGAGGCCGACGGAGCAGACGCAGGTCATCGCCTCGAGCTTCTCGATGTTGAGCGCACCGGCCTCGACCGCATTGATCATGCCCTGATCCTCGGAAACCGGGATGAAAGCGCCGCTGAGTCCGCCGACGGAGCTGGACGCCATGATGCCGCCCTTCTTCACCTGGTCGTTCAGCATCGCGAGAGCCGCGGTCGTTCCCGGTGCACCGGTGCGCTCGAGACCCATCGCCTCAAGGATGTCGGAGACGGAATCGCCGATGGCCGGCGTCGGTGCGAGGGAGAGGTCAATGATGCCGAACGGAACGTTCAGCATGCGGCTCGCCTCCTTGGCAACCAGCTGGCCTACGCGGGTGATCTTAAACGCGGTCTTCTTGATGAGCTCGGACAGCTCCTCGAAATCGAGGCCTTCCGCGTGCTGCAGTGCATCACGTACGACACCCGGTCCGGAAACGCCGACATTCAGGATGCAGTCGGCCTCGGAAACGCCATGGAAGGCGCCGGCCATAAACGGGTTGTCATCCGGTGCGTTACAGAAAACGACGAGCTTCGAGCAGGCGCTGGAATCGGTGTCGGCGGTACGCTCGGCAGCCTCACGGATCATCTCACCCATGAGACGAACGGCGTCCATGTTGATACCGGTCTTCGTGGAGCCGAGGTTCACGCTGGAGCAGACGATGTCGGTCTCGGCGAGGGCCTGCGGGATCGCACGCATCAGCATCTCATCCGCCGGGGTCATGCCCTTCTGGCAGATGGCGGAGAAACCGCCGAGGAAGTTGACGCCGACCGCCTTCGCCGCCTTATCGAGGGTATGTGCGACCTTCACGAAATCCGCAGAGGACTTGCATGCACTGCCCGCCGCGATGGCGATCGGAGTGACGGAGATACGCTTGTTGACGATCGGCACACTGTACTCGCGGCTGATCTCCTCTCCGGTCTTCACGAGGTCACGCGCATAGCGGGTGATCTTCTTATAGATATTGTCACAGAAGGTGTCGACATCACCGGCAGCACAGTCGAGAAGACTGATTCCCATGGTGATCGTACGGACATCGAGGTTATTATGTTCGATCATGTTGTTGGTCTCTGCGACCTCCAGGACATTGACCGCATCAAAAGAGCTTGCCATAGTTTTTCTCCTTTAGTTTTATCGCTTCGCTGGCTGCCTTGGGCCTGAGGTGGGCCCTGCGGCAGTTCCTTCGGAACGCAATCACAGATTGCGCCATATCGGTCGATATTTGCCGATGCAAACATCTCGCTATCGCTTCGCTGGCTGCCTTGGGCCTGGTGTGGGCCCTGCGGCAGTTCCTTCGGAACGCAATCTCAGATTCTATGCATCATCGTGAAGATCTCTTCGAGCTGCATCTTGATATCGACGCCGATCTGGTCCTTACCATACTGTGCGATCTCGGCAGCGACGGTATCGAAGCTCTCCGTGGTGTTCGATACATCCACGATCATCATCATGTTAAAGAATCCGCCGGTGATGGTCTGTGAGATATCGAGGATGTTGATGTTCTTCTCGGAAAGAAAGGTACACACCTTCGCAATGATGCCGACGGTGTCCTTACCAACTACGGTAATAATCGCTTTTTTCATATAGCCTCCTACTGTCTGCCACCGGAATGCCTGCGCATCCGCGGATCTGAACTGTACTACATTGACCTGTTCTGTACACGAAATGAATTCCGCACAAAGAACCGGAGCATCTCTGCTCCATGCTTTCTTAATATCTAAGCATTTAAAATAGTAAAACGCAACCGCTTTTCCGCTTCGTTTACGAAAAAAAGCAGGCGCAAAATGCTCATCCCATGGCAATAAATACTAAAAGAGGACAGGGCTGCCCTGTCCTCGATCGTCCGCACTTATAGCGGCCATTCTATGATTTTATATCAGTACCGTAAAACGTTTTTACCAGTCCTTGACGGAGCCATCGAAATAGCGGAAGGCCGTGTTGCTGCCCCTCTCCTTCGCCGGGTACAATGTCTCCGCCTCATCGGACAGCTCGACGCCTATGCCCGGTGCCTCCGGAATCATCATAAAACCGTCTTCGAACTTCAGTGGCTCCTTCACCATCGCGTCCTCTGCGCCATCGATACAGAATCCCGGAAGTTCCTGAATACCAAGATTCGGGATGGCTGCACAGAGCTGTAAGCAGGCGGCCGTCGAAACAGGCCCCAGTGGATTGTGCGGGATGATCTGCACGTCGCTTGCTTCTGCAATCGCCGCAATTTTCTTCGACGCAGTGATACCACCAACCGCGCATACATCCGGACGTACATAGGCTGCTGCGTCACGACGAATCAGCATCTCAAATTCCTTTATATTGATAAAACGCTCACCTGTTGCGATCGGAACCGGCATTCGCGAAGCCACCATCGCCATGGTATCCACATTGTCCGGCGTCACCGGATCCTCGAAGACCATCGGACGGTACTTCGCAACTTCGTTTCCAAACGTAATGGCTTCTGCCGCTGTCATACCACGATGGTTCTCAAGAATCAAATCGAAGCGCGGGCCAACCGCCTCGCGTACACGACGCACTTTCTCAAGCTCATCCTCGATACGACCAGAGTAGAACTCATCGTAACCGTTCGACTGACTCTTCTGCTGCCCATTTATGAAAATTTTCGCTGCATTAAAGCCCATGTCCTGAAGCTCGCGATACTGGTTTACCGTCTCCTCGAGATCCGGCGTATGCTTCATCACAGAAGCGTAGCAACGTATTTTGTTCCGTGTTTTACCACCCAGCAGCTGATATACCGGAACGCCAAGTGCCTTACCTTTGATATCCCAGCAGGCGATGTCGATGGCAGAGATCGCGCTCATGATAACAGAACCGCGGAAGTAAACCGCCCGATAAAGGTTCTGACTAATGTCTTCTGCATTGAACGGATCCTGACCAATCAGATACGGTATGAATTTCCGAATAGCATCCGCCGTAGAACTCAGAAACCCCCAGTTGCCGGCCTCACCAAGCCCCGTAATTCCAGCATCTGTATCAATTTCTACGAATAAGTAGTGCTTAACAAAACGCAATCTTACATCTGTAATCTTCACTGGTTTTCCTCCCTGCATCAATAGAACGGAAACATCATCGGCAGCATCACGATGGTGACGATCGTCAGGATGATCAGCAGCGGAGTTCCACACTTAAAATAATCCTTCAGCTTGTATCCGCCTGGTCCCATGATCATTATCTGACACGGAGCCGCCATCGGAGTCATGATAGAAATACAGCTTGCTGTCAGGACACCAACGACTGCTGCTCTCGGATCTACGCCGAGTTTTACGCAGGCCGTCGAAACGAGCGGGATAAAAATCGTAACGGTTGCAAGGTTTGACATAACCTGTGTAAGGATGAGCGGGATGATAAAGAACACTGCCATGATAATATACGGGTTTGTCGTATTACCGACGAGCTTCAGCATCCAGTCTGCAACGACATCTCCGGCACCTGTTTTTGCGATGGCATCCGACAGAGCAAGTACTCCTGCAAAAAGATAAACGGTTGGCTGATGAATAGAGGCGAGTGCTTCCTTCTCATTCATGATACCGGTGAGCACGAGTACGATCGCGCCAATGGAGGCGGATATGAACATCTTTACGCCGATGGTCTTCTCCAGCAGCATGCAGGCAATAGTAGCAAGAATGATGAAGATGGCAAGCTTTTCCTTCTGCGGAGTCAGCTTCGTGGCTGTATCCTTTGCCTTCAGATTGTCTTCAAACTCCGTATTATCATGATCCGGCATAAGACGATAGCCGATAAAAATCATATACAGTACAGAAATGATAATCAGCGGAACACGCGCAATCGTGAAATCCCAGATGGTCAGTGGCGTCGTCGCGCCAGCCTTCATCATAACATCGCTCCATGCCATGTTTGCAGAGCCCTGTCCGAGGAAGGTGGAGGCTGTGGCGATATTCGCAACTGCCATCGCCGGATACAGGAGCTTCGAACGGCTGACACCGATTTCATTCGCGATGCCGACCAGCAGAGGAATCATGATTGCTGCAGTTGCAGTCGCACTGGTCAGGGTAGCAAGGAAGCCCGCGACGAGGGTGGCAATCAAAATCAGCATCTTCGGATTATCCTTATACTTCTTAACCAGATTCTGGGCCCGGTCAAGCAGGCTTGTTTTGGTGATGGCCGCACCGATCACAAACATCGCAACGAACATAACGACGTTTGTGTTCGTGAAACCGGCGAAAGCCTCGGCCGGCTTCATCACGCCGGTCATGATAAGAGAAATCATAATGCCTGCGGAGATGATGGAAAATGAGATTTTACCCGACAGGAATGCGATGATGGTACATGCAAGAATAATCAGTGTTATTTCTAACGGTGTCATAAGAATACGCTCCTTCATAAAGAAATACTTTTGTAACTGTCTCTATGATAGCTATTGCAAAAAGAGTTGTAAAACTCCTTGTTTTCACGTTTTGTCAACTATTATTCCATATCCATAGTTTTAAAAATGCATCCGCGAAGGATGCATTTTATGCATGTCACTTTATATATTTTCTGCAGATATCTGCCATACTCTCAATTTCACTTTTCAACATCGAATCTGCCGGATAACTCAGTGTGAATGGCAAGGTAGCAGGCACTTCACCGAAGGAAAACAGGTGAATTTTCTTTCGGAAGGAGTTGTTCAGCACCATCGTGTCCACCGTCACCATACTCGCATCGGTGTTTTCGATACAGGTCAGACCCGATCGTGTCGACATCACCTGATATGCGTAGGATGGGTGTATCCCATTTGCCTCGAGAATCTTATCAGTTCGTTCCTGATACACGGAGCCGTTGCGAAGACCAACCATCGGTACGTCTGCAAGCAGCGCTGAATCGATCCATGGATATGAAAACCCCTCTTTTTCTACGGCCACCCGCTGAAACACTTCCGGATGTGCCGTCGCAATAACAAACTGTCCTTCCTTAATCACTTGCGATTCAATACCATCTTCATGCAGATTTCCCATCGAAAGCACCACATCGATCTGCTTCTGGCGAAGTTTCTGGTAAAACATATTCAGTGTACTTTCATTTACATACAGTCGCACTCCCGGAAGCTGCTTCTCAAACGCCGGCATGATATCACGAAATAAAGCTTCTATAAAGCTCGCCTGAATCCCAATCTGAAGTATGCCCCTGGTCAGATTCGCATAAGCCAGCATCTCATCATCGAGTTTCCGTTCAATCAGCTGAATTTCCTTCAGGCGGGTGATATAGTGCTCTCCTGCCGTCGTCGGTACAAATTCCTTTCCCACGCGGTGAAACAGTGGAAGTCCCAGTTCCCTCTCCTTACTGATAATATACTTTGACAGAGCCGATGGCGTTATGAAGAGATTCTCTGCTGCCTTCGTGATTCCGCGGCAGCGCGCAACCTCCAGAATGTATTCGATGCTTTTATCCATTCCTGATCCCCCTATGTTCACGGGCTGCCCCATGAAGAATTTCTTACGAAAGTCTTAAGTCGACCGTAAGGGGTCAGACCCCATTACGAAATTCTTAAGATGACCGATCGCACTACGCGTAGCTCAGACCTCGTTCGGGCTCCCGGTCTTCTTCAGACACCGGGTATGGCCCTGGCCAATGTCTACAGTTCGATGATGTCCGAGATGTGGTCGCGGTGCGCGACGCTGATGTCGAAGTCGCCGGCGTGGTAGGCAGAGTCCGAAGTGTCGATCTCCTGCTGTACGGTTTTCAGTGCGAGCTCCGGGAGGTTGTTTTCCTTACTGAGATGGCCGAGGAAGACGTGCTTCACATGCGGGTTCAGGATGCGGTCGATGAGATGACCGGAGCTTTCGTTACTGAGGTGTCCGTGGTCACTCAGGATCCGACGCTTCAGCGACATCGGGTATGGGCCCGTGCTCAGCATACGGACGTCGTGGTTCGCCTCGATCACCATGGCATCGAGATCTTCCAGATGGGACACGATGTAATCGTCGTAGTGGCCCATGTCGGTGGCGACAGCGACACGCTTATCGCCGGCCTCAATGCGGTAGCCGACCGGTTCGGCTGCATCATGATCGATGGAAAACGGCGTCACACAGAGGTCGCCGATGGTGGTCACGGAATCCGGAAGGATCGGCTGCAGCAGATCCGTCGCGAAATCACCGAGGGTCGGATTCAGCTTCACCTCGCGGAGCGTGCCCAGCGTGCCGTAGATCGGGATCTGGTATTTACGGGAGATCGTGCCGACGGCACGGATATGGTCGATATGCTCGTGGGTCAGGAAAATCGCCTGCACATCCGAGAGCTCGAGGTCCAGCGCATGCAGGCTCTGGTTGACGGCCTTCATCGTGACGCCGACATCGACGAGGACATGCGTGTGGTCGGTGCCGATGTAGCTGCTGTTTCCGCTGGAACCACTGGCGATACTCGTAAATCTCATAAAACTGCTCTTATCCTTCCTTCTGTTTCTTCTCTGCTGCCGGAGTTATCGATGACGAAATCGGCCATGGCGGCGTACTCGTCATCCGGGATCTGGGCGTGGATCATCGCGCGGGCCTTTTCCTCGGAGTAGCCGCGGGTTTCCATGAGGCGAGCGATGCGCACGGCTTCTTCCGTATAGACGAACCATACCTCGTCGCAGAGCTCCACGAAATGGGCGGTCGGAAGGGCCGTTTCGACGACGATGTCCGCCCCGCTCTTCCGCGCCGCGCGCACCTGTTCATCGACGTATTTCCAGACCGCCGGGTGGACGATATGGTCGACCGCGGCACGCGTCTTCGCGTTTCCGGCACCGTAGATCTTCGCAGCAAATGCCGGTAGATCGACACTGCCATCGGCCCGCTCGATGTCCGCACCGAGCAGCTCCTTCAGCGCCTCAAACACCGGATGCCCATGTACATAAAACGACTTCGCGATGTCGTCCGTCCGGTACGCTGTAAACTGATATTCCTGCGTGAGAACGTCCAGCACACTGGATTTCCCCGCACCGACGCCCCCGATCACACCGATGATCATTGATTTTCCTTTCCTGCCATCGACTTCCAGTCCGTCCACGAAAGGGCGGCCTCCACCCAGTCCCGTGCCTGCTTCTCCTCGTTCAGCCAGGCGAGGCCCTCCATGACGCCGTCCTCCGAGAAGACGAACTCACGGAAGGTCTTGTGCTCATCCGGCGTGAAGTCGAAGCTGTACGGCTCCGGCCACACCCAGACACCGAGCGTGTAGCGATCCTTCGTCGGGTTCATGATCGTCTCCCCGGTCTTCTTATTAACCGGATACTCCGCCTCCCCCGCCTCGATCTTCTGAAGCAGCTCCGTGTCCGGCTCCGTATAGGTCACCTTACTCATACGAAAACGCATTCCCTCTGAGGAACCCGCAAAAGGCTCCATCTTCAGAAAACCGATATGCATAATATCAGTAGATTGAATTTCTTTCATATTTCACCTCAGTGTGCGGCATCCCAGTTTTCGCCCACATTCGCGTCAGCGACGAGCTCGACGGCGAGGTCGACGGCGTGCTGCATCTTATCGATGAGGAGGGCCTTTACAGCCTCCTGCTCGGCGACCGGGGCTTCGATCAGAAGCTCATCGTGCACCTGAAGGACGATGCGGGATTCATAGCCGCCCGCACGGAGCGCGCGGTTCACCTCGTTCATCGCCTTCTTCATGATGTCGGCGGCACTGCCCTGGATCGGGGAGTTCATCGCGACACGCTCACTGAAGCTGCGGCGCATGAAGTTCGAGGCGTTGATGTCCGGCACCGGACGGCGACGCCCAAAGATCGTCTTCACATAGCCATGCTCATGTGCAAACGCCACCTCCCCATCGAGGTACTTCTTGACATCCGGATACGCCGCGAAATAGCGCTCGATGTACTCCTTCGCCTCGCTACGGCTGATGCTGAGACCCTCGCTGAGTCCGAAGGCCGAGATCCCGTAGACGATGCCGAAGTTGACCGCCTTCGCGTTCCGACGCAGCTCCGGCGTCACCTCCTCAAGCGGCACATGGAAGACCTGCGACGCCGTCACGGCATGAATATCGCTGGCATCCTTGTACGCCGCGATCAGCTTCGCATCGCCCGAGAGCGACGCGAGAATACGGAGCTCAACCTGCGAATAATCGGCGTCAATGAAGACGCAGCCCGGCTTCGGCACGAAAACGGTCCGGAAGCGACGACCAAGCTCAGTCCGCACCGGGATGTTCTGCAGGTTCGGATTCGTCGACGAGATCCGCCCCGTCGCCGTCACCATCTGATTGAACTCACCGTGGATACGGCCGTCCGCCTGAATAAAGTTCAGGAGCCCCTCCGCATAGGTCGAGTTCAGCTTCGTCAGCGTGCGGTAATTCAGGATGTCCGCCACGATCTCGTGGTCCTCAGCGAGCTTCTCGAGCACATCCGCCGCAGTCGAGTACCCGGACTTCGTCTTCTTGCCGCCCTTCATACCGAGCTTTCCGAACAGGATCTCCCCGAGCTGCTTCGGTGAGTTGATGTTGAACTCCTCCCCCGCCTCCGCGTAGATCCGCGCCTGCAGCGCCTCGATCCCGGCCCGAAGCTCCACGCCATAGTCGACGAGCGCCTGCTTATCGACGAGGATGCCGGCCCGCTGCATATCGTACAGTGTATACACGAGCGGCATCTCGATCTCCTCATAGAGCGTCCGCTCCTCGAGCTCCTCCAGCTTCGCGAATATCTTCTTCGCACTGCGGAGCGCGACGATCGCGCTGTACGCCGCCATGGTGCACGACACCGGATCCGCACAGCTGCCGTCGGCATCCGTGTTGAAGCCCGCCACCTGTGCGCCGTCGCCTGCATTGGCCTCGTCGCCCGTAAACGGATTCGGACAATGCGGACGGTCCTTCAGATCGTCACGGAGCTCCTTCTCCGATGGCAGCGTGAGGCCCATGAAATCCCGGGCGAGGTCCTCGTAGCTGTAGCTGTCCTTCAGCGGATTGATGACGTAGGCCGCGAGCGCAAGGTCGTAGACGTGGCTCTCCGGCGCGAAGGCACAGTGATAGAGCGCCTGCTTCAGGTTCATGGTGTACAGATGCACACCATCCTTCTCCGCAAGCGCACGGAGCTCCTCCTGCCAGTCGAAGCCGTAGAAATGGTAGCTGCGGTCACCGTCGAGCGCGAAGTAGAGCTCCTCCCCGGCGATGGCGAAGCCGGCCCGGCCCTCACTCGCCGCGTCCCGGAAGGCAATGCGCGCCATGTACGGGTCGTCGACCTCCTTGAGGCCCGAGAGATCCAGCTTCTGCTCCGCCGCGAGGTCGAGGCTCGACACATCGAAGCGCTTCAGGAGCGACCGGAGCTCCAGCCGCTTCACAAACTCGAAGGAGTCTGCATTGAACATGTTCTCGACGCGGGCGTCATCGTAATCGAAGTCGATCGGGGCGTCAATGCAGATGGTCGCGAGGGTCTTCGACAGCGCGGCACTCGCCCACTCATCGATCAGCATCTGCGCGGCCTTCGGCTTCCGCGGCACCTTGAACTCCGGGTCGCCCGCCAGCGCCGCCTCGTGCGCCGCCTCGATGGTATGGTACTTCGTGATGATCCACTCCGCGGACTTTGGACCGAGGCCCGGCACGCCCGGGATATTATCGGAGGTGTCGCCCATCAGCGCCTTGAGGTCGATGAACTCGAGCGGCGTCACGCCCCACTCTTTCATCACATCGTCCGGATAGTAATTGTAGACCGTCGTCACGCCCTTCGCCGTCTTCGGCAGACAGATCTTGATCTTCTCATCCGCAAGCTGCAGGAGGTCGCGGTCACCGGAGACGATCGTCACCTCCACGCCCTCCTTCTGGCAGCGCTTCGCGATGGTTCCGAGCAGGTCATCCGCCTCGTAGCCGCCCTTCATGAGGAGCGGAATGTGCATCGAACGCAACACCTCCTGCATCAGCGGAATCTGCTCGTGCAGCTCCGGCGGCATCGGCTTCCGCGTCCCCTTGTAGGCATCAAACATCTTGTGGCGGAAGGTCGGCTCATGCACATCGAAAGCCACCGCCAGATGATCCGCCTGCTCCTGATCCAGCACCTTCAGAAGGATATTCAGGAAACCATAGACCGCATTCGTATGCAGCCCCTGCGAATTCGTCAGCTCCGGGATCCCGTAGAACGCCCGGGACATGATGCTGTGTCCATCGATCAGTAAAATCTTATCCGTCAACTCTCTTCCTCCTCAAACTTATAGAAACCAGATCCGAAGCTGCAGAAGCAGCGTCACCAGCACCGCCCAGAACACGACGGAATCCGCCGCCATCCGGATGATCCGGATCGCGTGGATGCGAAACAGATAGAAACGCGTATCCAGGAGCTGCCGCCGGAAGGACCCGTCAATGTTCAGATTCGAATCATCCACCGCATCCAGCTTCTGCACACCACTGTAGACCATATGCGTGATCCGCAGCTCCTCCATGCACTCATCGCACTCTGAAATATGCTCCATAAACTCCTGCAGCTTCTCATCCGACAGCTTGTTATTCAGATAATCGTAAATGCACTTCCGTGCTTCCAGACAGGTCATAATCGACTTGAAAACCTCGCAATTATATGCTAAATTCTGCAGGTGGGCTGCTTTCCAGTCCACTATTTAACACTATTTGTAATACACATCAGCCGATGTGGCGGAATGGCAGACGCAAACGACTCAAAATCGTTCGGGAAACCGTGTGGGTTCGACTCCCATCATCGGCAGTGGAGGCCTTTGCATAAAGCAAAGGCCGGAACGTACATGTACCGATCTCTGATCGGTATCCCGTAGGGATCGAGCTCGGACCTCAAGTCCGGGCTCGACCTTTTTTGTCCCGAGATTCACTGCCTCACATGACATACATAAGCTCGGACCTATGGTCCGAGCTCGTTTTTTGCTTTACTTCGTACCGAAGATACGGTCGCCGGCGTCGCCCAGACCCGGGCAGATGTATGCGTTCTCGTTCAGGCAGCGGTCGAGGTTTCCGACGTAGATCTGTACATCCGGATGTGCCTCGGCGAGGCGCTTCACGCCCTCCGGTGCCGCGATGATGCAAATGAACTTGATCTTCTTGCCACCGTGCTTCTTGATCTGGTCGATGGCATCGACAGCGGAGCCACCGGTCGCCAGCATTGGATCACAGACGACGATCTGACGCTCCTCGATCGGGTTCGGCAGCTTGCAGAAGTACTCGACCGGCTGATGTGTGGTCTCGTCACGATACATACCGATGTGGCCGATCTTTGCGCTCGGAACGAGGGCGGTGAGGCCGGATACCATGCCGAGGCCGGCACGAAGGATCGGCACGATGGCGAGCTTACGACCAGCCAGCATCTCGACCTCAGCGGTCTCGATCGGGGTTTCGAGCTCGACGGTCTTCGTCGGCAAATCCGACAGCGCCTCGAAGCCCATCAGCATCGCGATCTCCTCGACGAGCTGACGGAACTCGTTGGTTCCGGTGTGCTTATCACGCAGAAGGGAAATCTTGTGTGTAAGCAGCGGGTGGTGCATGATGTGTACATTTGCTCCGAAATTATTTTCCATGATAAACTCCTTTGATATGTGTTCCGGCATCCGCCGGTAGATAACGAATCAGGTCAGTGTTAAGGCAGGGTGCCCGGAGGACCGGCAACAGAGGCCATACGGAGAGACCGTGTGAAATCAAGCCGGGGGCCCCTTAGCGGCACTTGGTGCTATCTCTCCTTGGAACCCTCTAGCAACGCTGAGTTTTCATGAAGAAAACTCAGCGATTGCAGAGGGCCTA
>ERZ1026856.1358-NODE-1358-length-12448-cov-22.162672_pt1 | contig 12448 bp, 7 predicted proteins | sample MGYA00380158_ERZ1026856 | MGnify/ENA primary metagenome ERZ1026856 (study PRJEB33269, sample SAMEA4719794) | human gut metagenome | biome: human-associated habitat; feature: organic feature; material: feces | place: Cameroon | collected 2013-10 ...
CTTGAAAGCCCAATCGACACGTGGGTCTATAAATCTTGCCATCTTCTTACGTTTTGATTGATGCGGAGTGCAAATCCGCAATGCATAAAAAGGTTAGGACATTTTATAACGCCAGATTGCAGATCCTGCGGAGTGCCTAACGGGTAACTTATACTAAGAGAAACGCCTAGTGGGTAATGTACATACACTACGACTGAAGTTGCTTCAGCTGGTCTTCTGTTAATCCAGTTAATTGCACGATTTGAGACCAAGGCATACCAATTGCCAACATATTACGGGCAACTTCCAAACCTTTAGAAAGTTCACCTTCTGCTCGACCTTCTGCTCGACCTTCCGCACGACCTTTAGCAATTCCTTTAGCCATTCCCTTTTCCTCGCCATCAACATAAGAGCCATAGAGACCAGAGTAGTAATCGTCAATAGCCTTAATACTTTCATCGTATTTTTCCTGCTCCTCACTACTCAGGCAACGAACATCTGCCAATTTTGCAAGATGATCAAATATCTTCTTCTGTGCCGTAAAAGGCAATCTTTCCAATACTTCCATATACTTCAATACATAAATCCATTTTTCAAAACCAGTCTCGCATTCTTCCTCACTCTTATCAAAGAAGGGAAGAGAAAGATAGATGAAACGAAGCTTATCAGAAAACATAGAGTCACAAGACTTCTCCCTCAAAGCAACGTCTGTCCTAAACTTTGTCATCTCATGCTCCCTTGGCATAAAATTCATGATGCAAACCACATAAACCGGCACAAACTGGTATAAAACAGCAGTGCGGACACCAGCTTCATCAAACTTCTTGCGCTGGGCAACAAAAGCCTTACTAGCATAATAGATGGATCGATTCACAAAGAAGGGTACCCATCTGTTCTGCATCTCGACGATGAAATGTTTATCATCGTCGGTAACACAATAGATATCAAAGATGCAGCCACGGAGATCATTCGTTTCTCCAGGCAGTTCCTTGTCCTTGAATGTTACGTCCTTGATTTGAAACTCACCTTCAAACAAGTCGTTCAAAAAATTAATCAGCAAGTCCTTGCTGAACTCTTGACCGAAGAGACGCTTGAAGCCCCAGTCGGTAAAGGGGTTGATGTATCTACCCATAAATTATTATTTTAGATTCTACCAATCTGCTGCAAAGATACACTTTTTTATTGGAAACGCAAAGAAAATCAACGATTTTCTTCAAAAAAGGAAATAGGGATGGGTCTCTCGGGGTAAGGCACTAACCTTCAGACTCCACAACTTCTTAGTTTACTGTCTTGCACCCATTAGACAACATACATGCTAGTCAAACCAAAAAAGAGAGACATCTTGCGATGCCTCTCCCCTTTTATTGTTTAACTTTATATATCACATCTCACTGTTCTTAGGAACAATGGTTACTAGATGGTTTCATTACTTCTTAACAACCTTAGTTGCCTTACCGTCCTTAACTACGATGTTAACACCCTTAACGAGCTGGTTAACCTTCAAGCCACTGATTGTGTAGATACCGTCAGCCTTAGCTGCGAAGTCAGACTCGATAGCATTGATACCAGTTGCAGTACCATCCTTAACAACTTTGACCTTGAGGTTTGGAGCATAGAAAGGAACAGGCTCTTCGTTAGCACTTCCAGAAGTTGAAGCAATAATATTGTTGAACTGAATTTCAGAACCATCAACAAAATTATCATCAGCAACAACCTCAAAACTGCAAAGCTTACCCGTTGTACCCTCGAAACTATGAATCTTCTTAGGATCGAATTTAGAATAAACTACAAAATGACCATTTTCATGCAAGTTAGCTTCATGCTTAGGACCACGATTAACATCAACAGTCTCTGATTCAGCGACAGCCTTCAAACCTGCTGGCAATACTAAGTCAAACTGCATACCTGCCAAAATAGCCTTTTCAAAATTCAAATTGATTGAAATTGTAGTATTCTTACCAGGAACAACCTTTATTGGGTCAACATTAAAATCTAATTTATATTCACTATTACAAGCTAAAATTGTAAAATCTGGCTGATAGATAATTGGTTCAGAGATATCAATTGTCACCATTTGGATGCCTTCAAATTTGATAGTCTGAGAAATAGCCAAATCCTTAGATGCTTTTACTGCAAAAGTAAATATTTCACCAGATCCAGCCTCTACTCCACTTTTACTTAAAGTAGCACAGTTAAAAAATGCAGCCTGCTTATTAGACTCTTTTACCAACATAAACAAATCAGTTTTCTTGGTTGTAAGTCCTCTACCAACAAGTTCAGTTTTTACATTATTATCTTCATCTGTAACAAAAGAAAGTCCTTCTGGCAACACAACACTACCTTGTAACGCCATAAGATTATCTTTATTATCCAGACCAACAACTACAGAAGCAATCTCACCTGGTGCCAAAAAGCACTTATCTGCAGTCAACTTTAATACTTGAGCTAAAGCTGATGTTGTGGTAAATAATACCATAAAAAGCATCAACAAGCCTTTAAAAAGTCTATTATTTTTCATAATTTTCATTTTTTAGATTCTGGTGTTTTGGCTATACAACCAAAACACCAGATAAATTATTATTCAAATTACTTAGACTGACTCTCAATATACTTATTAAGCCATCCGTAATATGTATTAACATCTACAAGACCTGACTGGAAGTCAGCCAATGCTGCCTGCTGATCCTTAATGTTGATTTCACCATCCTTATTGTAGTCAAGTGACTCATCAACCTTATTAGCCTCCTGAGCAGCCTTCAATATGTTAGCAATCTGAGTCTTGTATGCCTCGAGGGTAGTCTTAACAGCAGCCAAGTTAGATGCCTGAGCTTTCCAATCCTCATTCTTAGCATTCAAAGCTGTACTCTCAGCTGCGAGCTTGTCATCAAATGCAGTCAACTGAGGCATGAACTCAGCCTTAACATTATCCTTCAAAGCCTCAACTGCAGTCTTAGCAGCTGCCAATGCATCAGATACCTCTTTGTGCAACTTGTTAGCCTCATCGTAAGCCTTATTGTTAGCAACGTAGAGTGGATAGTTATTGATAATCTTCAACTCCTCTGTCTGCTTAGCCAAATTCTCTGCTGTAGCCTTTTCTACTGTTGTTGCAGCAGTAGCCTTCTTTTCCAACTCAGCAGAGATAGCTGCAACAGCTGTATTAACAGCATCAAGACGCTTCTCGAAAGTAGTCTCATCTAAGCTAGCATCAGCCTCCTTAGCCTTCAAGAACAAGTTAGCAATATCAGCCTTAGCTACAGACCAGTCAACCTTCAACTTACTAATATCAGCATACTGCTTCTCATAAGAAGCAAGTTCTTTATTAACACCATCAATAGCTGAAGGAACAAGATCTAAAGTCTTTGCATTAATAGCAGCAATCTGATCTACCAAATTCTCAGCAGTCTTTCCTTCTGCTGGAACTTCAACATCATTCACAGGAACAATACCTCTTACCTTATATGCTCTAAGGTCAGAATCCCAATAGAAGTCTGGCGTACCAGTTACAAAATTATCAATTTCGGTCTTAGCAACTTCAATCTTACCAACCTGCGTATCTACATTATTGATAACCACCCATTTGTCACCAATTTCTGTATAAGCTGTCTGGAATGCATTTGCTGCAGCTGTACTCATCTTCTTGTTATCAACACCTGTCTTAACATCATCTTTGGCATCATTAATAAGCTTCTGCATACCCGTTACCGTAGCAAATGGCTCATGACCATAATTACCAGGATTATAGATATATTCATAAGCAGCAATATTAGCTTCATTAATAGCAGCTCCAACTTCTGCTACAATTTCTGCCTTGATACCTCCAACAACATCAACAGACTTGTCCTCAGTCAACCACTTAGAAGTATCGAAACGATACTTATTATCAGTTTCGTCGAATTCAACCTCAGATGCCTTATTGACATTCTCATTACATACCTGAAGATGCTTATCAATAGCCTCCTTGGTCTGTTCAAGCTTAAGAACTATATCGAACAAGTTCTTCAAACGAACATCAATCTTGCCTGCAATAGCCTTAGTTGGCTCAAATGCCTTGTAACTATTAATCTTAAGTACCTGTGCATCATAATATGCACGAGCAGCATCAATTGTAGCATACAACTCATTAGCCTTCTGCTTATTAAGCTCCGTAACCTTATCCTTCTGTGCACTCTGAGTAGCTTGCCACAAAGTTTCAATATTTCCTTCCTGAGTATCCAAAGCACTTACACGTGTTGAATACTGCTCAACCATTCTAGTCCAAGCTGTAGGCAACTTAGAATCCTCAACGTTCTTATCCAAGTAACCAGCCTTAATGCCATTCAACTCATTCTGAATCTCAGCAAATTTAAGCTCATAAGTTCTCTGTGTCTCAGGCTCATTCTGATACTTAGCAGAAACCTTATAACTATATTCATTCAACAATGTCTGAACAGAAGCAAGCTTAGTTGTCAACTTGGTATAAGACTGACCAATAATATTCTTTCTATAAGATGTCTGACTAGCAACTGCTGCATCACACTTATCAGATATAGTAATCTTCAAATCTGCAGCTGTAACCTTATAACGATTATCAGTCTTAGCAATAGCCTCACTCAAACCATCAACAGTCTCTTTCCATGTATCATAACCTGCCAATGGAGTCTTATCGAAACCGGCAGCAAGAGTTGCATCAAGAGTCTTAACATCTCCAACCAATGTTGAAATATGATCAGCATGAGCAACTTCTACATTAGCACGTGCAACCAAGTTTTTCACATAAGCCTTATCTGTATCAAACTTAGAATTGAAATCAGCTGCAGTCTCGTTGTTTTCAGCCATAAAGTGCTTAGGGAAAGCATTCAAAGAGTTCAAAGCTGCCTTCTTAGTATTATCGAGTTCTTCCTGAACCTGATTCAACTCAGATTCAACCCAATCACGCTTTACAGAACTCTTTACCAACTTATCAACCTTCTTGTTGGTGATATGTGGTTCGTAATTGTAAATATATGCAGAAGTACCATTATTGGTAACAGACTTCTTGTCAGAAGAAACGATAAGAGCATCAGCAGCCAATTCCTTCTTTTTAGCATTATTAATAGCATTCTGTGCATCCTTTGCATTTTGACTACCAACAATAGCCTTGTAAGAATCCATAGCATTTTCTGCATCTTTTACGAGACCACCATCCAATTTCACGAATGTCACAACATTCGTTGCTATATCTACTTTCTTTTCAAGACCAATTTTCTTCTCAATATTAATTAAAGAAGACTTAAACGCAGCAAGATTTACAGCCACTGTATTTTGCTTCTTATAGCCTTTAAGATCCGCAATTAACTTCTCTATTTCAGCACCCTGCTTGTTAAGCTCGCGACGTACAGCGGTAAAGAAACCAGCAAAATCCTTTGCATAACTAGCCGTCTGCGAATTTGCTTCGTTGAGAATACTCTTAGCTTCTTCAATAGCAACATTAGCATCACGATAAGCCTGAGACTCTACAACAATTTTTGTAACATAGCCAGAACCTGTTACTTTAATTTCCACCTCGCCTGCTTGAACTTGCTGCGTAAGTGTAACAGCAACACCCTTCTGAACAAAGTTCTCAACACCACCAATAAAAACAGTCATATCACCATTGGCATTACTATTATCAACATAAACAGAAACGATATCATTCTCATCTGCTGTAAATGTGAATTTTGCATCCTTGTAGGTGAGTTTACCATCGGTATTATTAACAATACCATTCTTGTCAGTAGATGGAGTCTTATCTACAGACCATGCGTAATCATGTGCAACTGCTGAACCAGCAACCATCGACAATGCCGATACTAAAGTTAAAACTTTTTTCATAATCGTAAATTTTAGTTTATAAAAAATTGTTCATTATTATCTGTTCTTAGAAAGAATCCTCAAATGTCATGGCGAATCCGTTTCCGGGACTTCATCACTTATTTGTTCTTAGAGAAATGTAGCTTCTAGTCTTGAGTCGGTCTTCTTCTGTTAGGAGAGGCGGCTTCGGTTTTTATCTTCTGTTCTTAGTACATCTTCATCTACATCTTGTTGCATCTTCATTAGAAATCTACAGTTCCTTTTTTAGGTCGAGAGGACAAACTTTTATTAGAAGTTTTATACCCTCATTAGGTTCTTTCGGTTGCAAATGTAGGCAAAATTTCTGAAACCAACAAATTTTTAGCGTTAAAAAGTGTAAATCATTGAAAATTTAACAATAAATTGTAGCCTTTTTTGCTAACTTTTCGTTGTTTGCGCAAACAAAAACAAACACAAAACTACGAAATCAGCAAAAAGGGGAAAGAAAAACCGCAGACTTGATATAGGTCAAGACTGCGGTTTTTCATCACTTATCGCCATGACGAAGAGCAAATACTCATACCTTTTTCCAATCCAAGATACCCTTACCTAAATCATCGAGTTCCAAAGCCAAGCCAATCACCTGACGGGAATCTGCCTTAAACGGCTCCAAATAGCTGTTGCTCTTGATTTGGCTGGCAGCAGCATCCTTACCGCCATTGTTCTTCAACTTCAACTCTAATACATAAATATACCGGGAAGTCTTCACTACCATATCAATCCTTCCAGTCGCAAGCATGTGCTCAACTTCCACGCTAAAGCCTATGGCATGGAATATCGTGCTCATCAAAAGACGATAACGCTCCTCCATATCCATCGAAGCCATCTTCTTGTTACTATATGGTACATCAGCAACTAAAGCCTGAAGGCACTTCATCGCCTCATCAACATTACCTATATTCATATAGCGAGTCAGCATATTCTGCGTGGAAATCACCTGTTCTCCATTTCGCAAGGTAAGCGCTGGCATCACTATCCTATTCAATGCCTGCTTCACTTCCTCATTTGGAAAGCCAAGGTGATACATGCCATCCTCATAGCCCATCATCGTCAGGTAACCCGACTGATAAAGGAAGAGCTCGGCACCGCCGCCTACCACATCAGAAGTCTCTAAAGTGAAGGAATCGATATAGCAATCATTAAAGTAGTCTAAGCGCATCTCCAAATCGGTTACAAACTTCGAAAGCAGCGAGGTGGCACCGGAAGAAGCCCAGAAATTACGAATCTGCTGTGCTCCCAAGGCATTCACAAGACTATATGGATTGTAAATATCCACAGAATTTCGCTTACAGAAATGGTATCCATCATAGAATTCCTTTAAGCGAGCATGCGCTTCCTCTACCGTCCAACCATTCACATCCGCCATTTTCGTGACTTCATATCCAAAATTGGCAGCAATTTCCTCTTCCGTTATACCACAAATGGCGGCATATTCAGGTTCAAAACTGATGTTGGTTAAGTTGTTGAGCACAGAGAAGAGGGAGATTTGCGTAAACTTGGTGATGCCGGTGATGAACACGAAACGCTCATATTCATCATCTGCCTTTAAGATAGCAAACACCTCACGATAGGTTTCCGTGCAGCCTTCATGAGCATCGGTTTTCCAGGAATGCTGAAGCGGGGCATCATACTCATCTATGAGCACAGCCACCGGCTGACCGGTCTGCTTATATGCCGACACGATGATAGCATCGAAACGATCGGCAAGCTGGGCTGTTGGATCCACATCTATTCCATACTTCTCCTCATAATACTTGAATCGTATATTGAGGTAAGAACGGATGGTTTCAGCCGTAGCCCCACCCCTGCTCATGTCAAGACGAATCACGGGATGATGCTTCCATTCCTTCTCCAACTCCATGATTTTCAATCCCTCGAAGAGTTCTTTATTGCCTTCGAGATAGTGCTGGAGGGTATCTACAAGCACGGATTTACCGAATCGACGAGGACGACTCAAGTAGTTGTACTGGTCACCATAGTTCACCAAATACCACACCAAGTCGCTCTTGTCAACATACACGAAGTTACCCTCTCTGATTTTCTTAAACGACTGAATGCCTACTGGCAATCGTCTTCTATTCAAGTCCAACATATCTTGTTCCTCCATTTTTTTAAGAATAATACGAAATAGTCTCCTACCTCATCTTCCATTCGCCATGCCCTTATGCTCCTCCTGCTGCTCCACATACATCTGGGCATTCATCTTTCAATTCCTCGCACACCACCATATCTACTCCCCGATAGATAACTACAAGTTGATGGAGTCGAGTGGTCTTCACCAACTCTTTCACCAAATCACTATCGGCATAGCGGGAGACTTGGGACGCAGCTTCCTTGAAAAGTTTCTGCACTTGCGCATCACTGGTGTTCGACTTACAGTATTTCAGTTCTACAATGTAAGAATCAGTCATATCTTCATAAATATCACAAAGAGGCGAAAGGAAGATATCTGCATATCCACCCTCGTTGTCCAACTCGGATATAGGACGATAGAACTTACACTGGCTGGTCATTGCCAAAGTAAAACCATGCACATAGGCTTCACCTTTTTGTCTGTCACGCTGCGAAGAAAACTTCTTCAAGCTATCTGCTATATAAGCAAAGTAAGGCTTGAAGTCACCCTCGTATGCCATTTTACTTGCCAACTTATCCTTATCAAATTCCTCGAATGTCAAGTCATTCTCCTTATAAGTATCCAAAAGATAGGTGTATATCTGGTCACGCACCACCTCGTTCGGAATAATGAACCTGGTGTATCCCCGATAACTGCCATCTATCGTTACCAAACCAAAATAGAAGAGTAAGCTCAGGAAATTATCCGGGTCGTTGATACGCTCAGCAGGAAAATTCTCTACGAGATTACCCATAACATAGCCCTTGGTAACCAGTTCCTGAATGATGCTGGCATCATGGTCGAAGTTCTTGTCATGGCGAATCAACATGCGAATCTTATCGTAGTCAATACGGATGTTGGTCTCTATCATGGATTTTGGAATCTGATAGCCCGACCGGATATACCTATCCAGGAAGTTGAGTACCATCACAGAATTATACATGGTGGTCTTGCCATACTCCTCTACAGAAAAACAATAGTTGTCAAACCATGGCTTCATATTACAAATCAGCTCTTCTACCGTATGATTGAACGGGCAAACAGCTGCATAATCCGTAAGCAGCGTCCGCACCTCTTCCTCTGTAAATCCAACCAGTTCATTAAACTCATAGCTCAAAGAATAATTGGTGCCTATATTGAAACCGCTTGTCAGATCATCCATTGTTACAGGACTCACACCTGTTACGAAGACACGTGTCAACGAAGAAGATGTGGCATCCTTTACGGCATCGAAGAACATTCGAAGATAACCTTCGCCATGAGTCTGCTCACGATACCTGACCATGTGCTTCGGCTCGGCAAGAATCTTGTTGGTGAAATGGTCATACTCATCAATAAAAAGATAGATATGCTGGTTCACTTTCTCACATTCTGCAGCCAGGAACTTCAACTGATCCACGCATCCCTGGCATTCCTCCTTCATTCTCACGATGATATCATCGGGCAGATACTGCTTGTATCTGTCGCAGAAATTCAAGATGCCGATATTTACACAGTTGTCCAGGCCGGCCCGATAGTTATCAAGACCGGCATCTACTGTGGCAAAGTTGAGGGGAAGAACCAGATAGGAGTTGCGCTCAGGCGTAGGATTCTCGCCGATATACAGTCCGTCAAAGAGCTTATCAAACTGCTCCTTCTTATTGATATCGTAATAATTCTGGAGCATAGAGATGGTAAGGCTCTTACCGAAGCGGCGAGGGCGAATGAAGAAGAAGAACATATTGGCTTCCTCTATAGATTCGATAAAACGGGTTTTGTCCACATAGTAACAGTTTCTTTCCCTTAAAGTCATGAAATTCATCAAGCCATAAGGAATGCGTTTTCTTTTGGCTGCCGTAGGCATACCATCATGTCTGTTCATCTGTTCCATATCACTATCTCCTTTTAATCATGTTATTACTCCTACCTCATCTTCCATTCGCCTTTCACCTCCACCATCGGCACCACTATCTGCTCCTTGGTGCTGTCGCCGAAGGCTACTTGCAGGAAGACATCGGCCACGTGGCGGGCGGTATCTGCCTTGGCATTCAATACATCTACCTTCGCCATGCCCTTGTGTTCCTCCTGCTGCTGCTCCACATACATCTGGGCATTGAGCAGCAGCTGCTCGTGATAACCCCTCGGAATGCGATAGGGCTGGTTGAAACCGGCCACATACTCCTCGTACTTGCCCTCCAGGAGCAAGTCGTAATATCCCTTTGCGGCGATACCCGCAAAGTAAGAAGGGTCAGGACGCTCCTCCTTGCAGGAAGAAAGTCCCAACCCCATACTTATCATCATAAAAATCAAAAGTTTCTTCATCTTAATACATTTTGATTCTTCGCTCTGCATTCTTCTCTCTCCACGTCAACTTTACTTCTGACGAATGAAAACATTGATTGGACAACCATGCAATGACCAGTTGTCACGAATCTTGTTCTCCAGGAAGCGGCGATAGTTCTCCTTTACATACTGTGGCAAGTTGGCATAGAACACGAACGATGGAATCGTGGTGTTTGGCAACTGGGTGCAGTACTTGATTTTGATATACTTACCCTTCACGCTCTGTGGTGGATAAGCCTCGATGATAGGCAGCATCACCTCGTTGAGCTTAGAAGTTCCGATGTGAGCCTTGCGGTTCTGGTAAACTTCCTTGGCAGTTTCCAACACGCGGAAGATGCGCTGCTTGGTCAGTGCCGATGCAAAGATGATAGGAAAATCCACGAACGGAGCCATGCGCTTGCGGATGGCAGCCTCGAAGGTATCAATCACCTTCTGGTTCTTCTCCTCTACCAAGTCCCACTTGTTCACTACCACCACCAGACTCTTGTTGTTCTTCTGAATCAACTGGAAGATGTTCATATCCTGGGTCTCGATACCACGGGTAGCGTCGAGCATCAGGATGCAGACATCACTATTCTCGATGGCACGGATGGAACGCATCACGGAATAGAACTCCAGGTCTTCGCTCACCTTGTTCTTGCGGCGGATACCGGCGGTATCTACCAGATAGAAATCGAAGCCGAACTTATCGTATCTTGTATAGATACTGTCACGGGTAGTACCCGCTATCTCGGTAACGATGTTTCTGTCTTCACCGATGAAGGCATTGATGATACTGCTCTTGCCGGCGTTAGGACGACCTACCACGGCGAAACGAGGAATGTCTTCCTCGATGGCTTCCTCAGGATTGTCCTGAAGCTTGTCTAATATGATGTCGAGCAAGTCACCCGTACCGCCACCTGTTGCGGCACTGATACACTGAGGGTCGCCCAAGCCCAACTTATAGAACTCGGCAGCCTGATAGTATTCAGCACTGTTATCTACCTTGTTTGCCACAAGGATAACAGGCAGTTTGGCACGACGCAAGATCAGGGCCACGTCCTCATCCCAGTCGGTCAAACCGGTGTTAACATCTACCAGGAAGAGTACCAGGTCGGCCTCCTCGGTAGCTACCAACACCTGCTTGCGGATAGCATCCTCAAAAATGTCATCTGATTTTACGACCCATCCACCGGTATCAACCACAGAGAATTCTCTGCCGTTCCAGCTGCACTTGCCATACTGGCGGTCGCGGGTGGTACCAGCTGTATCGCTCACGATGGCGCGGCGAGATTGAGTCAAACGATTGAATAAAGTAGATTTACCCACGTTAGGGCGACCTACGATTGCTACTAAATTTGCCATAATAAGTCATTCAGCCTCCTTCCTTTGAGGAGGTATTCAAGGATGTGGTCTCTGCATCCAAGTTAATAATTTGCCGAAGCTGACCTTGCTCCGGCCCTCGCCCCTCTGGCGAGAGTCACTCCCTCGATTACATTCAGGGAGGGGAAGTTGGTATTAGTGATTAGTTATTAGTTATTAGTGATTAGAACTGCGCTAATCATTAATCACTAATCATTAATCACTAATCATTAATCACTAATCACTAATCATTAATCACTAATCACTAATCATTAATCACTATCAATTATTCCGGGTTATATCCGAAGGCGTCGAGTTCACGCTGCGAACTGCGCCAGTCTTTGTCAACCTTCACGAAGGTTTCCAGGAATATCTTCTTTCCGAAGAACTTCTCCAGTGCCTTTCTACTCTCGGTGTTCACCTTCTTGAGTGCCACGCCCTGGTGACCGATGATGATGCCCTTCTGGGAATCACGCTCCACGTAGATGACGGCATTGATGTGGATGCGGGTGTCATCTTCCTTGAATCGCTCCACCCTCACCTCTACGGCATAAGGAATCTCCTTGTCGTAGTAGAGCAGAATCTTCTCGCGGATAATCTCCGATACGAAGAAGCGGGCTGGCTTGTCGGTAAGCTGGTCCTTGTCGAAGAACGCAGGCGACTCAGGCAGCAGCTCCTTGATGCGCTTGAGGAGCATATCCACGCCAAACTTATTTTTCGCAGAGATAGGCAGAATCTCGGCATTCGGCAGCAGCGAGTGCCATTTCTCCACGATGTCACCCAGCTTGTTAGGGTCGCTCTGGTCAATCTTGTTGATGAGCAGGAGCACCGGAATCTTCATCTTCT
>ERZ1026856.1360-NODE-1360-length-12431-cov-5.495960_pt1 | contig 12431 bp, 11 predicted proteins | sample MGYA00380158_ERZ1026856 | MGnify/ENA primary metagenome ERZ1026856 (study PRJEB33269, sample SAMEA4719794) | human gut metagenome | biome: human-associated habitat; feature: organic feature; material: feces | place: Cameroon | collected 2013-10 ...
ACAAGCCCTCCTTATAAGCAGAAGCCCCCACCTTTTCAAAGACGGGGGTCGAATTAAATAGATATTCTATCGTTTCCTGATAATTCATTTCTGTGAGGTCAACTCGTTGGTTATTAGTTGAAATAATTCTTGAAGCGTTCGAAGATAGACTTCTTTGTCTCCTTATCGCCCTTGAAGTTATCGCTTCCTACGAACGACTCAACAGCCTTCTTCTCATCTTTCGACAGGGCTTTCGGAACATATACGCTGATGTTTACAACGAGATCGCCTGTGCCCGTGCCATAACCTTGAACAGAAGGCAGACCCTTGCCGCGCAAACGGAGCGTCTTACCAGGTTGTGTGCCCGGTTCAATCTTTATCTTAACCTTTGAGCCGTCGATAGTAGGTATCTCTACGTTGCCTCCAAGTACTGCTGTAGGGAAGTCGAGCAACAAATTGTAAATCACGTCGTTGCCATCGCGTACAAATGTGTCATTAGGCTCCTCTGAGATGTACACCTGAATGTCGCCATTGATGCCATTATGCTGTCCGGCACTACCCTTGCCCGGAACGTTTACTACCATTCCTTCTGCTACACCTGCTGGTATCTTGATTTCGACAACCTCTTCACCTTTTACAATGCCCGTGCCGCCACATTCCTTGCACTTATTCTTTATGACAGTACCTTCACCATGACAAGTAGGACACTCCGACTGGGTTTGCATCATGCCAAGCATAGTGCGGACGGTGCGAGTAACAACACCGCTACCGTGACAAGTAGGACATGTTTCGCTTGCACTACCATTCTCAGCACCCGAACCATTACAATGTGTACATGTAACGTCCTTCTTCACCTTGAACTTCTTTGTAGTTCCGGTAGCAATCTCCTGCAGAGAGAGTGTCACCTTTATGCGCAAATCGGCACCGCGGTACTGTGGCTTCTGACGTTGACCGCCACCACCGAATCCGCCAAAACCACCGAATCCACCGCTATGTCCGCCGAACACGTCACCGAACATAGAGAAGATATCGTCCATAGAGAAACCACCGGCGCCACCGAATCCGCCACCACCGAATCCGCCACCAGGAGCATCAAAGCCGAACTGGTCGTATTGCTGGCGTTTCTGAGGATCGTGAAGTACGTCGTAAGCTTCAGCAGCTTCCTTGAACTTCTCCTCAGCCTCTGTATTGCCTGGGTTACGGTCGGGGTGGTATTTGATAGCTATCTTTCGATATGCCTTCTTGATTTCGTCGTCTGTGGCGGTCTTGCTGACGCCAAGCACTTCATAATAGTCTCTCTTTGCCATTATATATTAATGTATAAGTGGTTTTAATTACTGTCCTACTGCTACCTTCGCGTGACGAATAACCTTATCATTGAGCTGATAGCCCGTCTGAACGCAGTCGATAACTTTACCTTTTTTGTCATCGCCCATACCCGGAACATTTACGTCTTCTGTTTTGTCAGCAATGGCGCGTTCGAAGTCGTCAAGAATCGGCAGGAAAGCACAAACAGCCTTCTCGCTACCATTGAGCAGAAGCTCCGCCTTTTCCTTGAGTGTACGCTTGCGATAGTTGTCAAATTCTGCAACTGCACGCAGATACTTGTCTTTGTACTGCTCTACTTCTTTCTTGGCTGCTTCAAGCTGCTCCTCTACTGTGAGTTCCGTTGTCTTCTCTTCTGCCGAATTGTCAGTGTTTGCAGATGTGTCTTCTGTATTGTCATCAGAAATCACATTGTTTTCAACGTTCTCATCATTGATTTCGATGTTATTCCCTGTATTTTCGTTATTTTTCATATTATATTAAACTTTAGTATTTATATGTTATTTAGCAAATACCTTGCCAATTTGTGTTTCACGAAAAAAATAGAGACAACATAGACATAAATTGTATATGCTGTCTCTATTGCTATGTCGTTTAAACTATTTAATGTTAATCGAATTAACCTTTTGCGTACATTTTAGCTTTCAGCTCCTTTATCTCCTCGTTGTAAATGTAATCATCGTAATCCATGAGTTTATCGATAGTGCCGTTTGGCGTAAGCTCTATGATACGATTTGCTACAGTCTGAATAAATTCGTGGTCATGGCTTGAGAACAAAATGTTGCCTTTGAAACCAACGAGGTTGTTATTAAACGCCTGAATGCTCTCGAGGTCGAGGTGGTTGGTTGGCGTGTCAAGGATCAGACAGTTAGCATTCTTTAGCTGCATACGTGCAATCATACAACGCATACGCTCGCCTCCAGAGAGTACGTTCACCTTCTTCAGTACCTCTTCGCCAGAGAAGAGCATGCGTCCGAGGAAGCCCTTCATTACGACTTCGTTACCCGGACCATACTGCGAGAGCCAGTCGACAAGGTTCTTGTCGTTTTGGAAGAATTCTGTATTGTCGAGTGGCAAGTAGGCTGTTGTGATTGTCACGCCCCACTTGAATGTTCCTGCTGTAGCTTCACGATTGCCATTAATTATCTCGAAGAGCGCAGTCATTGCCTTTGGGTTATGGCTGAGGAACACAACTTTCTCTCCCTTTTCTATGTTGAAGCTTACGTTGTCAAAGAGTACTGTACCGTCATCATCAACTGCCTTCAAGCCCTCAACTTCAAGAATTTGGTTGCCTGGTTCGCGCTCCATCTGGAAGATAATGCCTGGGTACTTGCGACTTGATGGACGAATTTCCTCGACATTGAGCTTCTCAAGCATCTTCTTACGCGATGTTGTCTGCTTACTCTTTGCCACGTTTGCAGAGAAACGACGAATGAACTCCTCAAGTTCCTTGCGCTTCTCCTCTGCCTTCTGGCGTTGGTTCTGTGCCTGACGCAGAGCAAGCTGTGACGACTCGTACCAGAAAGAATAGTTGCCGGCAAACACTGTAACCTTTCCGAAGTCGATATCCACGGTCTGTGTGCTGACTGCATCAAGGAAGTGGCGGTCGTGGCTTACAACGAGCACCGTTTGCTCAACATTGCTCAAATACTCCTCAAGCCACTGTACGGTGTCAAGGTCCAAGTCGTTGGTAGGCTCGTCAAGCAAGAGGTTGTCCGGATTGCCGAAAAGAGCCTTTGCAAGCATCACGCGCACTTTCTCGTTGTTTGACAGTTCGCTCATCTGCTTTTCGTGCAGCGATTCGGGTATACCGAGGTTAGAAAGCATCTGTGCAGCATTGCTTTCTGCCTCCCAACCTTCCATCTCTGCAAATTTCAACTCAAGGTCGGCAGCACGTACACCATCCTCCTCAGTCATCTCTGCCTTGCTGTAGAGTTCCTCACGCTCCTTCATGTTCTTCCAGAGAGGTTCGTGACCCATGAGCACGGTATCAAGTACGCGGTATGCGTCGAACTTAAAGTGGTCCTGTTCGAGCACAGAGAGACGCTCACCAGGACCGAGTTCTACAGAACCCTTGTTTGGCTCCAAATCGCCACTGATAGCGCGGAGTAATGTAGACTTACCAGCACCATTTGCGCCGATAACTCCGTAAATATTGCCTGGAGTAAACTTCAGATTTACGTCCTTGTAGAGAACTCTCTTACCAAATTGAATAGCGAGATTGCTAACTGTTATCATATTGCCTTTTCTTCTTTATATTGTTTCGAGGTGCAAAGTTACACATTATTTTCTGGATGGGCAAATTTTATGGTTAGCATATCTAAACTATAGTTTGGCAGTAAAAAAGGATAATTGTAGTACTCCCTATGTAGTACTGGAGTAATCTCAATGTAGTACTGGAGTAATCTCGCTACTATACTGCAGTAATCTCACTACCAGTACTGCAGTAATCCCTATGTCAGTACTGGAACCATCTCTATGTAGCACTAAAAAAAGACCTTGCCAACACTGATTGACAAGGCCTTTTATGATGTTTAATGATTTAAATCATACTCAAGAAGTATTCGTGTACGCGTGTATCATCGTTCAGTTCGGGGTGAAACGATGTAACAAGCTGCTTACCTTGGCGTGCAGCAACGATGTGTCCATCTACCTCTGCCAAAATTTCAGTATCCCCCTTAACCTTACGGATATATGGTGCACGGATGAATGTCATAGGTATGTCCTCGCCTACTCCCTTCATTGGTGCTACGGTATAGAAACTACCGAGCTGACGACCATAGGCGTTGCGGAGAACTTCCGTGTCCATAGTAGCGAGTCGGGTTGCAGGCTCGCCTTCAATCTGCTTTGAGAGTAGGATGAGTCCGGCACATGTTCCAAAGACGGGAAGTCCGCCACTGATGGCGTTACGGATAGGTTCGAGCAAGTGTAGGTCGCTAAGCAACTTTGCTTGCACGGTGCTTTCACCTCCCGGGATTATCAGTCCATCCTTCGGCTGCTCCCAATCTGCCAGTTGTCTTATTTGGAAAGTTTCAACTCCAAGGCGCTGAAGCATTTGTTCGTGCTCCGCGAATGCGCCTTGAAGTGCCAATACTGCAATTCTCATTACTTGCCACGCTCAGCCATGAGCACTTCAATCTCGTGCTCGTTGATACCTACCATAGCTTCGCCGAGGTCTTCAGAAAGCTCTGCAAGCTTCTTGGCATCGTTATAGTTAGTTACAGCCTGCACGATAGCAGCAGCACGCTTCTCAGGGTTGCCACTCTTGAAGATGCCAGAACCCACGAATACGCCCTCTGCTCCGAGCTGCATCATAAGAGCTGCATCTGCAGGAGTTGCAACGCCACCGGCAGCAAAGTTTACAACTGGCAACTTGCCGTTTTCGTGTACGTACTTAACCAACTCATAAGGAACCTGCAACTGCTTAGCAGCCTCGAAGAGTTCGTCCTCAGCCATTGACTTGAGACGACGCATCTCGCTCTGCATCATACGCATGTGGCGTACAGCCTGAACAACATCACCTGTACCAGGCTCACCCTTTGTACGAATCATTGTAGCACCTTCTGCGATGCGACGAAGAGCTTCGCCCAGATTTTTTGCTCCGCACACAAAAGGAACGGTAAACTTTGTCTTGTCGATGTGGTAAACATCGTCTGCTGGAGAGAGAACCTCACTCTCATCAATATAGTCGATAGCGATAGCCTGAAGTATCTGAGCCTCTGCGAAGTGACCAATGCGACATTTTGCCATTACTGGAATAGAAACGGCTTCCTGAATGCCCTTAATCATCTTGGGGTCGCTCATACGTGAAACGCCACCTGCTGCACGAATATCAGCTGGAATACGCTCAAGCGCCATTACAGCACATGCACCTGCAGCCTCTGCGATGCGAGCCTGCTCTGGAGTAGTAACGTCCATAATAACACCGCCCTTAAGCATCTGAGCCAAGTTGCGGTTCAATGTTTGTCTGTTTTCTGTCATAATGTTATTAAGTAAAATGTATTTAGATTATCTTAAATCTTATTCTGAAAGAGTGCTTCATTTCGTCCCAGTTTGTGCCGAGCATCACAAATTTACCTATCTGTGAAGTTGAGCGCACATGTTTGCCAATGCACGGACAAGCGTCATAGTCGCCAATTCGCACAATACGCAAGTTCTCTGAGGCGTCCTCTGGCAAACGATCAACACTAATATCGTCGGGAATATGATTGCGATCTACCACCTCATACTTTACGGGGAGGTCTTCCTCAATGAGTTCATTCATGCGCACTTCAATCTCTTTCTCTTCCTTGCGCGAAGGCTTGTGGTCGAGAATGAAACTGATTTTGCTTTTCTTGCGTTCAATGTGCGCATTGCGCGAGCGCTCGCATCCGAACATTCTCACCATTGTTTGGTTGAGTAGATGCTCTGCCGTGTGGGCAGGTGGGTACTCTTCCTTGTTGTGTGCGTTGAAAATCTCTTCTGTTTCCATACTCAATTGCATTTTAAGTATTACACATTTATACGCATCCACGTCCACGTTGACGGATGTAGTAGAGCCGAAGTGTACTGCCACGTTTGTGCCTGAGAGCAAATCGGTAGCCACGACATCCTTGCGCGGAATATGAAGGAAAGTGAAAGCATGGTCGGGTATATTTACCGTTACAGATGCCTTCGCTCCGTCGAAGTTTGCAACAACAAACAACAATTCGTTGTTGGCTTTTCGCAAGAAAGCGTATTGACGTTCGGCAATGTGTTCGTTGACGTACATCAAATCGAAGAAGTCGCCTTCGCTTACAGCCTTCTCTGCATTAGCAATGTTGAGCACTTCAGAGTAAAGACGTGATAGTTCACACTCTTCATCGGTTGACTCTTTAGACACAAAAGCACGATAAAGAGACGGAACAGTCCAATAATCGAATATAGTTGTTCTGCCGTCGCAACCGCTGAATCCTTCTTCGTCCATACCACGCTCGCCATACTCCTGACCTGCATATACCATGAACGGATTCTTGCGCATAAGCACATTTGCAACAAGAGCTGGGTAAGCACGGAATGCATCGCCAGCGAAGTAGTTACTTGCAATGCGCTGCTCGTCGTGGTTCTCAAGGAAGTAAAGCATATGTTCGTTGATATCGTCCACCCACTGCCATGCTGTGGTGATTTTAGAAGTTGGACAACCATCGCAGATTACGCTACGCATCGTGTCGTACATGCCCACCTTATCATATAGATAGTCGAAGCCTGCAGCCACGTAGTGACGATAATCCATGGGGTTATATACCTCTGCGATAAACAATATGCCAGGGTTGATGGCTTTCACCTTAGCGATAGCCCAACTCCAAAACGCGGTTGGCACCATCTCTGCCATATCGCATCGAAATCCGTCTACTCCTCTTGCTGCCCAAAACAATAGAATGTCAAGCATCTTCTGCCATGTGTTTGGCACCGGCGAGAAATGCTCTGAGCGTCCTCCGGCATCACAATAGTCAACACCGTAATTGAGTTTTACGGTTTCATACCAATCGTTCTTGCCAGGATATGCATCGAAGTGATCATTACCTGTTGCTTTTGCAGGGTATTCGGTGTAAGGTTCGGATTCTCCTGCGTAGAGGTCTATACTTGGGGAGAACTGCTGTCCTACATTATAATAGAAGTTGTTATCAGAGCTAAATCCCATCGACTGGTTGTCTGTCGCTCCAAGGTCAACGATTCCTTCTGGTTTTACAACCGAGTGATATTGACGAGCAACATGGTTAGGCACGAAGTCGATGATTACTTTCATGTTTGCCTTGTGAGTACGCTCTACGAGTGCGTCGAATTCCGCACTACGCTCATTCACATCTTCTGCAAGGTCGGGGTCTACATCATAATAGTCGGTTATAGCATATGGCGAGCCTGCTCTACCCTTCACTACGGCAGGGTGTTGTCGAGGGATACCGAACGAAGAATAGTCTGTCATAGAAGCATGGCGAATGATTCCCGTGTACCATACATGGGTGATACCTTTCGCACGAATCTGCTGGAGTACTTCGTCGGAGAAGAAGTTCATCTTTCCACAACCATTCTCGGCAATCGTACCATTCTGCTTGCACACATTGGTACGATTGCCGAATAATCGTGTAAAAATCTGGTATACTATGATTTTCTGCTGAGCCATGTCAATTAGATGATACCGTGGGCAGCCACAGTCTTATCGATACGACCAATCATTCCCTGAAGAGCCTTACCTGGACCACACTCTGTGAAGTCGTTTGCTCCTGCCTTAATCATATTCTGTACGCTTGCAGTCCAACGTACACTGCTTGTGAGCTGGGCAATGAGGTTTGCCTGAATCTCAGCAGGGTCGGTGTGTGGCTGTGCGTCCACATTCTGGTATACGGGACACTTCGGCTCAGAGAATGTTGTTGCCTTGATTGCCTTTTCAAGCTCTTCCTTTGCTGGTTGCATCAGCGGAGAGTGGAATGCTCCGCCAACCTTCAGCGGCAGAGCGCGCTTAGCACCTGCAGCCTTCAGTTTCTCGCAGGCAGCGTTGATTGCATCAACATTACCGCTGATAACGAGCTGACCAGGGCAGTTGTAGTTGGCTGCAACAACGATGTTACCATCGGTGCTAACCTCTGCACAGATCTCCTCTATTTTCTCGTCTGGCAAGCCGATAACAGCAGCCATTGTACCAGGGGCTGCCTCACAAGCCTTCTGCATTGCAATGGCACGTGCAGAAACCAGTTTCACGCCATCCTCAAAGCTCAATGCGCCTGCTGCAACAAGTGCAGAAAGTTCACCAAGCGAATGACCAGCTACCATTGTCGGTGCGAATTCGTCACCAAGACAAAGAGCAGAAATAACGCTATGAAGGAATACTGCAGGTTGTGTAACCTTTGTTTGAGTAAGCTCTTCGTCTGTACCCTCAAACATAATATCAGTGATGCGGAAGCCCAGGATTTCATTAGCTTTCTCAAAAAGTTCCTTTGCTTTCTCGTTATTATCGTACAGGTCTTTGCCCATACCTACAAACTGTGATCCTTGTCCAGGAAATACAAATGCTTTCATTCAAATTCTTTTATTTAATATTAATATACTCTTAATAACACACAAAAACCTTCATCCCAAGCAAACTTGATAGTTGAGGTTTGCGCATATTTTATGCAAAGATACAAAAAATGTAACAATCGCTATCGATATTTGATTAATTGTTGCTAAAAAATACTAACTTTGCAGTTGTAAGGCTTTGATGATACCCCATCATCAAGTCAACATCACTTACAAATTAGCATTAAACACTCTACATTTAAATATATGAATATATATAAATTGCGGCACACTATACTGACACTTCTAATATTTACATTGTCAATTGCACATCTGTCCGCTCAGATTAAATGGAATTCTGCGTATCAAGCATATATTGATCAATATAAAGACCTTGCCATTGAGCAAATGCTGAAATATAACATTCCAGCAAGTATTACTCTGTCGCAAGGTTTATTGGAAAGTGGAGCTGGAAAGAGCTGGCTCACCAAATCGTCAAACAATCATTTCGGAATCAAGTGTCATGGTTGGACAGGTCGTCGTGTGTTTCATGATGATGATGCACGCGGAGAGTGCTTTAGAGCTTACGATAATCCCCGACAGAGTTTTGAAGACCATAGCCGTTTTCTTGCTACACAATCACGCTACGCACGCCTGTTTTCTTATTCGCGAACCGATTACAAGAGTTGGGCACGTGGACTGAAGCAGTGTGGTTATGCAACAAATCCTCAGTATGCTTCAAAACTGATACAGATAATTGAGCTCTATCAGTTGAACAAGTTTGACAAAGCTACGAGGTTTGATCAGTTTATGGTTAAACATTCAACGGAGGATGGCTTAGCTCCCGATGGCACATTCCACGTTATAAAAGCATACAACCACAACTATTATATAATAGCCCGTAAAGGCGATACGTTCAAATCGCTTTCAAAAGAACTATGTATTGGTAAACGAAGACTCGCAAAATACAACGAACGTTATTATAAAGACGAGTTAAATCCTGGCGACATTATTTATTTAAAGCGAAAAAGAAAGAAAGCCACAAAGGAATATAAAAATGTGCCACACGTCGTAAAGAACGGCGAAAGCATGTATTCTATAGCTCAAAAGTATGGCATTCGTTTGTCAAGTCTGTATAAGAAGAACGGACTCGGTCCCGACTTTGAGATAAGAGTTGGTGACAGACTTAGAGTTTATTAATGATTAGTATCGGTCGTTACGCATACATACATCAACCGATACCAACATCCGCAACGATTGGTACATATATATGTAATGGTCGTTGCGGATGTTTTTTACTTATTTTTCATATGTATCGATTTCTTCTTCAAACAACTTGTCGAATATATCCATTAATGCATTCTTATCGTTTATAATCTCGCGTATCGCTTTTAGCTTATCCGTGTTTGGCGAGTTCGGTAACCACAGACGTATATATCCATGTGTGGAATACTTATGGTCAAGATGCTCAAAGAAGCGTTTCTTTTGTTCTTCTTTATTGTATTCTGGATAATGACTCAACCCATACTGTATCGTACGGCGGAATATGTGTATAGGCTCAAGATCTCTATCGGCTTCGGCTACAATTTTGCCATAAATGCTACGTGGCGCATGTGAGGCTGATGCACGATGGTCTTCCACAGCTTCCTTCATTATACGCAATTGTTCGGGTGAAAACCAACGCTGAAGACGGCGATCTGCCATAAGTATTTTGCCGCTTTGGATGTGGTGTACAGCACGCGGACCCTCAAGTCCAAGGTCGTGATAAGCGGCAATCGTATATGCCATATTGATGTCTGCACCACATTTTAAAGCAAGTTCAAGCGACTGCTTTATTACATGATTGACATGTGACAATCGGTGTGCTTTATCAAAAGAATTATAGCGGGGTAATATATTTTGCTCGACAAACTCCATCAGATCGAGACTTACGTTTCTTCCATTCATGTCTTGAAAACTTTTATTTTAATTGCAAAATTAATCTATTATAGTTAATTTTGCAAGAACATACACAACTAATATCAATAAATAAGATGAACGAATCGAATGTAATAACCAATTCTTTTAAAGCGTGGTTTCTTGCAGCACGCCCGAAAACACTCACGGGGGCTGCTGTACCTGTGATGATAGGCATTGCTGCCGCTATTGCTCAAAATGGTGACACAGTACGAGTTGGTGCTGCTGTACTCTGTATGCTCTTTGCTCTCGTGATGCAGATTGATGCCAACTTTATAAATGATTATTTCGACTTTATGAAAGGTACAGACGACGAGAAGCGTCTCGGACCTAAGCGTGCATGTGCGCAAGGCTGGATTACGGCTGCAGCAATGCGCCTCGGGCTTCTTTACACTACTCTTTTAGCTTGTGCTATCGGTCTTCCACTTATATATTATGGTGGTTGGGAGATGATACTCATAGGTGTAGCTTGCGTCGTATTTTGCTTCCTATACACCATCTCGTTTTCATACATCGGACTTGGTGACGTTCTTGTGCTCGTATTCTTCGGTCTATTACCAGTCTGCATGACGTATTGGCTTGTGTCTCCTCCAACGCCACTTATGTCAATACCTTGGCAGGTGATTACATTGTCCGCAGCTTGTGGTTTGGTTATAGATACACTACTTGTAGTGAACAACTACCGAGACATTGACAACGACAGACGTGCTGGCAAACGCACGCTCATTGTTCGTATTGGCGAGCATGGCGGCTTGACACTCTATGCTATTCTTGGATTTATAAGCACTATTTTGGCGTTAATTGGTATGACATTTCTTAATTGGCAGGATGAGCAATACGCTAAGTTGATTATATTGCTTTATTTGCCATTTCATATTGTGACATTCACGGAGATGCGCCGTATACGAAAAGGTGCAGAACTGAACAAAGTGCTTGGCATGACAGCTCGCAATATCTTGATATATGGCATTCTGGTCACCATTGGATTACTCGTATAAGCACACTCCATTATTCATGTGCATATATTTAATCAATGAGTAGGCAATAAATTCACGTAAATAGCATAAAAAATTTTATAAAAACTTGTAGGATATAACTAAAGTATATACTTTTGCAGCGAAAATTGCGATGGGATAAATATAAACGCCTATCATAACAAGCAAATCAAGTAACAAATAATAAGACTTTAATAATATATGAAACAACAAAAAGCTCTGACACTCAAGACACTAACAAAGAGTAATGTATGGGAAGTTGAAGAAAATGACATCTTCAGAATGTGGGAAACAGCAGAAAAAGAGTCGGATTTCAAAGACAACCGCAATCATTATATTGACGTTATACGTAGTGCCTTTGAAATAGAAGAAATAAAAATAGACAAGCCGGAGGTAATAAAGAAATATGAAGCACGCGACTTTAAGGTCGGAAATATACACTTTGACGACAACGACAACAAAAAATGGGGCATTAAGAAACGTGCAATCAACCGCATCACAGATCTTACATACGAGAATATACATCATATTTCTGCTGCAAAACTTATTGAAGTTCTTGATCGTAACTTCGGCGGTGGTTGGGATTCATTGTCGCAGAGCATACAGGATATAATAGAGTCTGGTTTCGATATTAGCACGACAACCTTACCTAAAGATCGTCTGCACAAACCTGGTGGTATGTACGATAAAAAAGTTAATGATGGCTATGAGGTTCTCGAAATAACCAAGGGGCTTTGGGTTGAAGCTATTTTTGCAAAGGCAAAACCAAAAGTAGAAAATCACCATAAGCATGATGACGATAACGACTCTATGAACAATGGATTTGGTGACAACTATGACGAAGATTTTGAAGATGAGAATCCAAGTGAAAACTCTTATGATGATGACGACGATGACGACTTCGATGAGGACAAATTAACAGAGGAGAGCTATCGTACTACATTTGAAACAGAAGAAGATCTTAACCTTGAAGCAGAGGACGTAGCGGATGATGACTATTAATAATCTGCTGCTTCAATAAGTATAAGAAACGATAAAAACATAGCTTATTTGCACTAATGCGTAAAATATTGCACATAACTTTTGGCATTGTGCAAATAAGTATGTACCTTTGCACAAACTTTTTATTATTGTGCAAATGATTGAAATACCAAGTTTTAACGA
>ERZ1026856.1362-NODE-1362-length-12420-cov-4.492681_pt1 | contig 12420 bp, 9 predicted proteins | sample MGYA00380158_ERZ1026856 | MGnify/ENA primary metagenome ERZ1026856 (study PRJEB33269, sample SAMEA4719794) | human gut metagenome | biome: human-associated habitat; feature: organic feature; material: feces | place: Cameroon | collected 2013-10 ...
TCAAGAACATGATCACCGGTGCTGCTCAGATGGACGGCGCTATCCTCGTTATCGCCGCTTCCGACGGCCCCATGGCTCAGACCCGTGAGCACCTCCTGCTCGCCCGTCAGGTCAACGTTCCTTCAGTTCTCGTTTTCCTGAACAAGTGCGATCAGGTCGACGACGAAGAGCTGCTTGAGCTCGTCGAGATGGAAGTTCGCGAGCTGCTGGACTTCTACGGCTTCCCTGGCGATGACACCCCCATCATCCGCGGCAGCGCTCTGAACGCCCTCGTTTCCGAGTCCACCGACCCCAACGCTCCCGAGTACGCCTGCATCAAGGAACTCATGGACGCAGTCGACAGCTGGATCCCCACTCCCGACCGTAAGTCCGACATGCCCTTCCTTATGCCCATCGAGGACGTCTTCACCATCTCCGGCCGCGGCACTGTTGTTACCGGTCGTGTTGAGCGTGGCCGCGTCAAGGTCGGCGACAAGGTCGAGATCGTTGGTCTGAAGGACGAGTCCACCGAGACCACCGTTACCGGTACCGAGATGTTCCACAAGACCCTCGAGTACGCAGAGGCTGGCGACAACGTCGGCTGCCTGCTCCGCGGTATCGACAAGAAGTCCGTTGAGCGTGGTCAGGTTCTGGCTGCACCCAAGTCCATCCACCCCCACTACAAGTTCAAGGGTCAGGTTTACGTTCTCTCCAAGGAAGAGGGCGGCCGTCACACCCCGTTCTTCAACAACTACCGTCCCCAGTTCTACTTCCGTACCACCGACGTTACCGGCGTCATCTCCCTGCCCGAAGGCGTTGAGATGTGCATGCCCGGCGACAATGTCGACATGGACGTCGAGCTGATCACCCCCATCGCCATCGAGAACGGCCTCCGCTTCGCTATCCGTGAAGGCGGCCGTACCGTCGGCTCCGGTGTTGTTATCGGCATCAACGAGTAAGTTTCCAATAAAAATAGTGCATCCCATCGGGATGCACTATTTTTTGTGATCGAAAAGATCGGGACAGCCTCCGCGAGTGAGACTGTCCCGATTTTGCACTTTTATGACTTCTCAGCGGCCAGCAGACATACGCCCATACCGGCGGCTGCGACGAGCGCGCCGACAAGCAGCGTCGCGCGTACGGACATTGAGTCGAACATCATGCCGCCAAGAAGGCTCGAGAATATCCCGCCGAGAGTCGTCATGGCATAGGATACCGCCTGCCCCCTTGCGGAGTCCTTATGCGGGACATACCTGTCGACATACTCGACAAGTGCCGGGGTGAGCATTGCGTAGGATACCGCCTGCAGCGTGTGTGCCGCGAACAGCCCGGTCAGACTGGTCGAAAGGGCGATGCCGAGCGCCTTCAGCGCGAAAAACACCGCGCCGATGCGGACGCAGCAGGGACAGCCGATCCGTCGGCTTATCCGTGCGTAGAGAAACATGACCGGCAGCTCCATGACCGCCATGTACGCGCAGATATTCCCCATGTCCTTCGTTCCGCCGCCGACAGTGCGGACGATATTTATAAGAAAGTTATCAATAAGATGATGGGTAAAGAACAGCAGCGCCACGCCCAGCATAAGGACGCAGAAGCGCCTGTTCTCACCGATAAAGCGCACCATGCCGGAGCTTTCTTCTTTGCTCTCCCACGTGGGGGACGGGCCTTTTGCCGCCCGGCTTTTTGAGCCGAGAAAGAGCAGGGCCGCCATCTGAAAAACGGTCATAACGATACCTGCCTCAATGAGCAGCTCGGATGAATGCCGCTCGACCAGCCGGCCGAGGACTGCCGCCGCCGCTGCATAGGCCAGCGAGCCGATTGCGCGCGCCGCGCCGAAATCTATGTCGTAGCCCATACTGTCAAGGTCAAAGCACAGCTGAGTTATCAGCGGAACCAGACAGGTATTGACGGCTATGTACAGCCCGTAGCATACCGAAATGATGGAGGAGCGGCCGGGAAAAACACGAAGTGCGAGTATGAGGAGCAGCTGGAGTGCAAGAAGTATCCACAGCATGCCCGAGGTGCCGAGCTTTTTTGAGCGGTCTACTATCCCTCCCAGCATTGGGGAAAGAACGAAGGCGGCTGCGCTGCCTGCGGATATGACGACACCAAGCTGAGAGTTTGTGTAGCCCCTGCCCTGCAGAAACACTGCGGCACAGCTCATGACCACATAAAGCCCCATCCAGTATCCGCCCTGAGCAAGGGCGTAGCCGGCGTTCATGACTTTGTTTCCTGCCTTCATTGGGCGCCTCCAAGGTCGACAGCCCCGCGCACGCGCCTGCACACATACATCGCCAGAGCGAGCTTTACAAGATCGGGGACGATGTACGGCAGGACACACAGCGACAGCACCGCGTTTATCGAGTACTCCGCGCCGCGAAGCCCCATAACATAGCGGAACCAGTATGTCCCCGCGGCGTAGCACAGGGCAAGGCCGAGTGCCAGCACCGGCGCCTTCAGCCTGTCGTTCTTCAATAGCGCAGGCTCAAACGCGAAGTAGCAGAGTGCCGTGAGTATGAACCCGACGATATACCCGCCGGTCGGTCCGAGAATGTGTCCCACGCCGCCCTGGAACCCGGAAAACACGGGAAGCCCCGCGCAGCCGAGCAGGATATATAATCCTACCGCTATCGTTCCGTCACGCCCGCCCAGAAGCAGCAGAGCACAGAATACCGCAAAGGTCTGCATGGTGAAGGGGACTGCGGACGGAACGGTTATCCATGAGCAGACCGCGGTCACACAGGTCATTATCGAGATGACCGCCATTCGTTTTGTCGTCAAGGTGCGCATAGCATTTCCTCTAAAATAGTCTGAGTCAAAAAAACACCCTTGCGGGTGTTTTTTTGCTTATCCCTGCAGCTCAAGGAAGCCGGGAATCGGGTGTACGTTAACTTTATCAAGAATGCCGGAGCGCTCGCCGTCGAGCGACCACTCAAGCTCGGGCGGGTTTTCCACAAAAATGTCCGAGCCGTGGGTGAATTCGATGTAGGGCGAGGAGTAATCCTGCGTGAGCAGCCCGCGGACGATATTGTTCAGATCGAGAAGCGTCTTGGGCGCGCGGACGAGCAGCACCTCGAACACGCCGTCGCAGGTGTCGACCTCAGACTTTGGCAGCTCGATCGTCCCGGCGACGGAGAGCGAGTTGCACACCGCGCCGAAAATGTAGTCGCCCTCATGCAGCTCACCGTCAACGGTGATCTTCATGTGTATGGGCTTTATCTTGGAAACGTCCTTTATGCCGTCAATGAGGTAGGCCGTGTGGCCGAGCTGGTTCTTGAGCTTCTGGTCCGTGGTGTAGGACAGCCATGAGAACGCGCCGAACGCGGCGACATAGGTGAAATAGGACTCGCCGAAAATGCCGATGTCGTAGCGCTGCTTTTTCGCGGAGGCGATATTCAGCGCTGCCGTGGGAATGTCGGTGGCGAGGTTGTGCGAGGCGGCAAAGTCGTTGGTGCTGCCGCAGGGGATATACCCGACGGGGACGTGGATGTCCGCGCGGGCAAGACCGGTGATGGTCTCGTTGAGCGTGCCGTCGCCGCCGGTGCAGCAGACGAGGTCATAATCGCGCCCGTATTTGGAGGCAAACTCAGTGGCGTCCCCGCGTTTGCCGGTGACGAGCAGCGTGGGGGCATAGCCGCCGACCATAAACGTGCGGGTGATGTCGGCGAGATACTTCAGTATCATCTGCTTGCCGGAGACGGGATTGATGATGAGAAGAGCGGGCTTGAAGTCTTTGTAGAGTTCCATCTTACATTCCTTTCATTATAACGGACGCGACGCGGATACAGAAATACGCGGTGGGGATGGCGAAGAGCAGGCTGTCGGCACGGTCGAACATGCCGCCGTGGCCGGGGATGAGGTTAGAGAAATCCTTGACACCGATCATACGCTTGATGAGGGATTCGGCAAGGTCGCCGATCTGGCCGAGGGAGGAGGCGAGGACCGCAGTCACTACGCACACGGCGAGCGGCAGGGGAGAGTACAGACCCCCGAGCCACGGGAGGTCGGCACACAGCAGACCGAGACCCCACACGAGTATGCCGGTGAAAACGGACGAGACCGCCCCGCAGATCGCGCCCTCCCACGTCTTGTTCGGGGAGACGGCGGGGGCGAGCTTGTGCTTGCCGAAGCGCATGCCGCCGAGCATGGCGAAGGTGTCGCAGATCCATGTCGAGAGCATTGCCAGCACGAAGGTCTCGAGCCATATATCGCTCGTGCCGATGACCATGAGCGCCGCAAAGAGCGAACACGGGTAAGCAAGTCCCGCCACGGTGTCCAGCGCGCCGTTGCCGCTGACGGTCTTTCTGAGTATGCCGGAGAGGAGCGCAAGGTACACACCCGCGATAAAGCACACACTGTAGGCGAACAGCCCCGCGTCAAGTATCGTCAGGAGCGCCTGCGCGACGAGGTAGGTGATCATCACCCACAGCGTGCAGCGGATGTTGAGCTTTTCAAGATTCACGCTCAGCTCATAGGCGCACAGTATGCCTACCGCGGCGAAGAAAAGCACTCTTGTGACGGGGGAGAGCAGGATACATGTGAGCGTAATAATAAGCATTACTATTGCGGACAGGACCCGTGTCCTCATTATTGATCATCCTTTTTCTTAAATTTTACCATCAGTTGACAAGAGCATACACGCCTGATGGCAAGTCTTTCCGGCGCTTTTTGTTCTTTTCGCCTTGATGGGTAAGGACACATCTGCGGCTCAAAAAGCAAAAATCACTCGAAAATCCAAAGCCGTCAGGTGCGACACGTCAGAAGAAGCTCGCACCGTTCCGCTTCCGCCTTGCGGCAGAAGCTGCGCTATGCGATCTCCTTCTTCCTTTTCAAATCGAACCCACTTCATTGGGCTTCGATTTGAGTTGGAGAATTGCCGGAGCGGAAATGCGTTCAGGCAATGAAAGGCACGCAGCCGATACTTTGTGTCTCGGCAAGGGCTTTGAAGAAGCTTGGACACATTTCCGCCCGTCAAAACCGTGTGTGTCCTTGTCAACTGATGGTATTAAAGATCGAAAACACCCTAAATATAGCACAGGCGCCGCGATATCTCAACAGACATTAACGCCGTTTTTGGATGAATAAGGGTGAGTTTGCAAAAATTTAACAGATTCTATCCGTCTCTCTCCGGCGCTGTATACATATCATAACTCTCTTCGCGAAGAAATATAGCCCTTTTCCGCCGCCCGGCCTACAATCTATCCATCACACAGATCGGAGGTAAGATCATGGACTATGGCTACGCGCGTGTCTCGACAAAGGAGCAGAACGAACACAGGCAGCTCATCGCGCTTACGCGCTTTGGGCTTTCGGAAAGGAGCATTTATGTGGACAAGCAGTCCGGGAAGGATTTCGAGCGGACGCAGTACCGCCGGCTGCTGCGCAGACTGAGGGAGGGCGATACCCTCGTAATAAAGAGTATCGACCGCCTCGGGAGGAATTACGCGGAGATACTCGAGCAGTGGCGTATCATCACCAAGGAAAAGGCGGCGGCCATCGTGGTGCTGGACATGCCGCTGCTGGACACCCGGAAGAGCCGCGACCTGACGGGTACGCTCATCGCGGATATCGTCCTGCAGCTCCTTTCCTATGTGGCGCAGACGGAGCGCGACTTTATCCGCCAACGTCAGGCGGAGGGCATTGCCGCCGCGAAGTCGCGGGGAGTCCGCTTCGGCCGCCCGCCAATGGAAAAACCGCCGGAGTACCCGGCGGTGCTGGAGGCGTGGAAGCAAAAAGAACTCTCCGCGAGAGGCGCTGCCGCAATGCTCGGCGTCACGCACGGAACGTTTCAGAAGTGGGCGGCGCAGGACACGGAGCGGTAAAAAAAGTACAGGTTTTAAGCCATTCCACGGTGCGCGGTCCACTGGTGCCGATGGTATTTGTCGGGTACAAATGTACCATACCGGCGGAGCGTATGCAACGTTTTTCTGCATATAACGGTGAATTTCGGCCGAGGAAAGCGCCGGTAAATAACCTGTACGATCATAGTCGCCGCGGCGGGGCGGACGCGCGTGCCGAACTGAAAGAGAGGGAAAACGCATGGAACTTACCGGCTACCCATCCATCGACAGACCGTGGCTGAAATATTACTCCGAGGCGGCTATCAACGCCCCGCTGCCGGAATGTACGGTCTGGGAAAACATCTGCGAGCGCAATAAGAATCATCTGACCGACACGGCGCTGCTTTACTTTGGCAAGAAGATTTCCTATGGGAAGCTGTTCTCTGAAATTGACAAAACGGCAAAAGCGCTGGCATACCTCGGCGTAAAAAACGGCGACAATGTTGCCATCTGTATGCCTGCCGTACCGGAGGCGATCTATACGATCCTTGCGCTTAACAAGCTCGGCGCAAACGCAGGAATGCTCAACCCCACCTTCAACGAAGCCCAACTGACAGATCGTGTTAATGAGATGGAGGCGGAGGTGCTGATCGTAGTCAATGAACTGTACGCCACTATGCAAAATGTGATTCCCAAGACTTCCATAAAGCATATTGTCACTTGCCCGGCGGCCAATTCACTGGGAGCATTTGTGCGCCTGGCAAAAAAAGTGAAGCGCATATCTGGAACGCTGAGGTGGAATGTGTTTATCCGGCAGGGGCGAGGCACATCTTACCAAGCGGCATCGTATGAGAAGCAGAAACCGGCCATTATGGTTTTTTCTTCCGGCACCACTGGGGCTTCCAAGGGTATCCAGCTTACCAACGATGGCATCAATGCGACAATACACGAATACGAGTGTGGTGACTTCGGCTTTAAGCGTCAAGACATTTACTTCGCGCAAATTCCCATTTGGTTCTCCACCGGAATCTGTGTGACCATGCTGACGCCACTTGCCTTTGGCATTATTACGTTGTTAGAACCGGTATACGACTTTGAGTTGTTTCGACGCCATATTTTGAAGTATAAGCCCAATTTTCTTATAACCGCTATGGGCCTACTGGACTACCTGATGAACAAACAGCCCCGTTCGGAAGCGTATAAGCATTTCATGTATTTGTGCGCAGGCGGTGAATATGTTGCCCCTGTCGCAGAAGAAAAGTACAACCGATGGCTTGCTGATAACGGGAACCTGCGCGGCCTACATAAAGGGTATGGTATGTGCGAGTGCGGCGGAACCGTCACATATTCCTGTGAGCGGATCAACACCGTGGGTGCTGCCGGTATTCCTATGCCGCATGTAACGGTAGCCGCATTTGACCTTGTGACCGGCGAAGAAAAGCGCTATGGCGAGCGCGGTGAGATCCGTGTCCTGACACCATGCCGGATGTTGGGCTACTATAAAAAGCCAGCCGAAACCGCAAAGTATTTCCACAGCGATGCACATGGAAACGTCTGGGCATGCACCGGCGACATGGGCTATGTTGCAGAGGATGGAAATGTATATGTCAGCGGTCGAATCAACGATTCCTATGTCAACTCAAGTGGCAAGACGGTTTATCTCTTTGACATTGAGCGGGCAGTTCTGGATATCCCACAGGTTCGTCAGTGCAAGGCAATCGCCCATGAGATCAATGGTGTTATGACGCACATTTGCCATACTGCCCTGATTGGCGGGGCCAATCAGGCAGAGACGCTGCGCATGATAAAGGAGCACTGCGCTGAAAAGCTGGATGCGACCCATCAGCCGGTATTGTTCCGCCTTTATGACGACGCACTGCCCGTTGCGCCCAGTGGAAAGTTGGACATAAGAAAAATGCAGGAGAATACAGACCATTTGATTTGTACATGAAATCTACATCACAGAGGCCCTTCCGAGAACATTGAGCGGCAAAGTGGATTTCCATTCGCTCGAGCGCATGGCGGCGGACGAGACCACGGAATAAGACCGCGGTACCGCAGCCTCTGTCGTGGAGCGGCCGCTCCGCGGCAAATCTCCGCCCGAAATGTAATTTAATGTTGTTAATCAAAGCAATATGTGCTACTATTAACACATTAAATATGTAAACAGGAGGAGAGAGACCCTTATGTATACCGAGAAAAAGATATGGTTGGCACAGTCCGACAAAAACCTTTACCTGCTGCCCCAAATGGCGAACCGTCACGGCCTTGTCGCGGGCGCGACCGGCACCGGCAAGACCATCACCATGAAGGTCATGGCCGAGTCCTTCTCCGATATGGGCGTTCCCGTGTTCCTTCAGGACATCAAGGGCGACCTGAGCGGCATGTGCCAGCCCGGCGCCGAGAGCGACGATATGCGCCGCCGCGTAGAACGCTTCGGTATCGAGGGCTTTGAGTACAGGTCCTATCCCACCCGCTTCTGGGACATCTTCGGCGAGCAGGGCCATCCCGTCCGCGTCGCCGTGTCCGAGATGGGCGCGACGCTCCTCGGCCGTCTCCTCGGCCTTACCGAGGTGCAGACCGGCGTTCTGAGCATAGTTTTCAAGGTCGCCGAGGATAACGACCTCCTCCTTGTGGACATCAAGGACCTGCGCGCCATGCTCCAGTACGTCGGCGACAACAGGGCGGAGTTCACCACCATGTACGGCAATGTTTCCGCCGCGAGCGTGGGCGCTATCCAGCGCGCGCTCCTCCAGTTCGAGGAGGAGGGCGGCGAGCAGTTCTTCGGCGAACCCAGCCTTGACATAAAGGACTGGATGCGCACCGACGCCGACGGCCGCGGATACATCAACATCCTCAACAGCGTCCGCCTTATCCAAAGCCCCACCGTCTACGCGACCTTCCTCCTGTGGATGCTCACCGAGCTGTACGAGACCCTGCCCGAGGTCGGCGACCTCGACAAGCCGCGCATGATATTCTTCTTTGACGAGGCGCACCTTCTCTTTGACGACGCGCCCAAGGCGCTGGTGCAGAAGATCGTCCAGATCGTAAAGCTCATCCGTTCCAAGGGCGTGGGCGTGTACTTCATCACCCAGAGTCCCTCCGACATCCCCAACGACGTTCTCGCGCAGCTCTCCAACCGTGTGCAGCACGCACTGCGCGCCTACACCCCCGCCGAGCAGAAGTCCGTCAAGGCCGCGGCAAAGACCTTCCGCGTGAATCCCGCCTTCAAGACCGAGGACGCCATCATGGAGCTGGGCGTGGGCGAGGCCCTCGTGAGCTTCCTTGACGCGGACGGTATCCCCACGGTGTGCGAGCGGGCCTTCATCCTCCCGCCGCAGAGCCTCATGGGACCCGCGCCTGAGGCGAGGATCAGGAGCCTTATCGCCTCCAGCGAGTTCGAGATGAAGTACCGCGAGACGATAGACAGAGAGTCCGCCTACGAGGTCATCACGCGCGCCGCCGAGGAGCTTGAGCGCACCAGAGCCGAGGAGGCCGCCGCGGAGGCAGCCGAGAAGCAGCGCCTCAAGGAGGAAGCCGCCGCCGAGAAGCAGCGTCTCAAGGAGGAGGCTGCCGCAGCCAAGGCAGCCGAGAAGGAAAAGGAGAAGAAAAAGAAGGTCGCAAAGCAGGCGACAAATGCCGCGGCGTCCTCCGTCGCCAACGCAGTTACGACCAACCTTGTAAACTCCGTCACCGGCGGCAGGACCACCAGTGCCGCCACCATCGCCAAGCGCGCCGCGACCAACGCCCTCAGATCCGTTGCCCGCAGCGGGGCAAACGCCCTCATCGGCGGCCTGTTCGGCGGAAAGAAAAAATAATGATGTGATGTAAAATATCCCGGACGCTGTGCGTCCGGGATATTTTCATCGCTGATGGACAGACGAAAAAACGGCACGGAGCAAGTCCGTACCGTTTTTCGCTTAGTTTGTGTGTCACGCGGGTTCAAAGCTCTTGCCGGCCTCGCTGCCCTGCGCGTCGTATTCCACGTTCTCCATTATCGCAGGGTCGACGCGGCTGCGCTTTTTGATGATGAGTCCCTCCCCCTGCACGTTGAACACCCATATCTTGTAGCCGGGGAACTGCGGGTCGGGCTTCTGAAAAACGCCTGTCTTGTTCAGACGGCAGAACTTTTCCCGGCCCTCCGCGGTGTCCAGCAGGTCGCCGGGGCCGCTGTAATACAGCTCGTCCTTGTACGCTTCCTCCTTGAACTTCTCCCAGTCGGCGTCGTCGACCTTCATAACATCGTTGGGTTCTATCATAATATATTCTCCTGCGTATTCAAGTATTTGACATTAAAATACCATATCCCGCGCAAAAGCGCAAGCGGTTCGTCACTCGGCGCGCTCCTCCGCGATGTGCATGTACTCGTCGTAGGTGCAGCGGCGGTCGATGATACCGTCGTCGGTTATTTCGATTATGCGGTTCGCGACGGTCTCGGTGAGCTGGTGGTCGTGGCAGGAGAAGATGATATTGTGCTTGAAGGCCTCCATGCCGCTGTTGAGCGCCGCGATACTCTCAAGGTCGAGATGGTTGGTGGGCTGGTCGAACACGAGAAAGTTCGCGCCGGAGAGCATCATTTTGCTGAGCATGCAGCGGACCTTTTCGCCGCCGGAGAGGACCTTGACGGGCTTATACACGTCGTCGCCGGAGAAGAGCATTCGTCCGAGGAAGGTGCGCAGATAGCTCTCCCGCTTGTCGGCGGAGAACTGGCGCATCCAGTCGATGAGGTCGTAGTCGCAGCCGTCGAAGTAGCTGTTGTGGTCCTTGGGGAAATAGGCGGGCTGTATCGACGCGCCCCATTTCACGCTGCCGCTGTCAGGCTCCTCCTCGCCCATGATGATTTTGCAGAGCATGGTGACGGCAAGCTCGTTTTTGCCGATGAGGGCTATCTTGTCGTCCCTGCCGACGATGAAGCTGACGTTGTTGAGTAGCTTCACGCCGTCGACGCTCTTTGAGACCTCGGTGACGAAAAGACGGTCCTTGCCCGGCTCGCGCTCGGCCTTGAAGCCGACCCACGGATAGCGCCGCCCGGAGGCGGGCAGCTCCTCCACGGTGATCTTGTCGAGCAGCTTGCGGCGGGAGGTGGCCTGACGGGATTTGGATTTATTGGCGGAGAAGCGCGCGATGAAGGTCTGCAGCTCCTGTATCTTCTGTTCGGCCTTCTTGTTCTGGTCGCGGATGAGCTTTTGTATGAGCTGGCTGGATTCGTACCAGAAATCGTAGTTGCCGACGTACATCTTTATCTTGCCGTAGTCGATGTCGACGATGTGGGTGCAGACGTTGTTGAGAAAGTAGCGGTCATGGCTCACGACCAGCACCGTTCCCTCGTAATCCATCAGGAAGTCCTCGAGCCAGACCACGGAGCTGAGGTCGAGGTTATTCGTAGGCTCGTCCAGCAGTATAACGTCCGGGTGGCCGAAGAGCGCCTGAGCCAGCAGCACCTTGACCTTGAGCCGGGGGTCGATGTCGCGCATGAGGCTCTGGTGCAGGCTGACGTCCACGCCAAGCCCCTGCAGAATACGCCCCGCGTCGCTCTCGGCCTCCCAGCCGCCAAGCTCAGCGAACTCCTCCTCAAGCTCCGCCGCCCGGATACCGTCCTCGTCGGAAAAGTCGGGCTTGTCGTAGATGGAGTCCTTTTCCTTGCCGCATTCGTAGAGCCGCTCATTGCCCATGATGACGGTGTCGAGTACAGGGTATTCGTCGTAGAGACTCTGGTTCTGCTTGAGGACGGACATGCGTTTTTTGGGGGCGAGGACGACGCTGCCGGAGGTAGGCTCGAGTTCGCCGGAGAGGATCTTGATGAACGTCGATTTGCCCGCGCCGTTCGCGCCGATTATGCCGTAGCAGTTCCCGGCGGTAAACTGCAGGTCGACCCGGGAGAAAAGCACGGTCGGGCCGAACTGGATGGAGAGGTCGTTTACTGTAAGCATATATGTACTCCTTGTTGGTTTCAGCTCATTTTAACACATATCGGGATGAATTAACAGAGCTTTTTCCTGCATTATGTACAGTTGCTTTTTTCCGCGCCGTATCGTATAATACGCAGAGCAAAAAGGGGAGAAAAATAATGAATTTCAGAAAATTTATCGGTGACCGGGCATTTTACGGCAAGCTTTTCGGCGTGATGTTCCCGGTACTCGTCCAGAATATAATCACGAATTTCGTGAGCCTTCTTGACAACATCATGGTCGGGCAGGTGGGTACCGAACCCATGTCCGGCGTCGCCATCGTAAACCAGCTCATCTTCGTTTTCAACCTGTGCATATTCGGCGGTATCGCCGGCGCGGGTATTTTTACGGCCCAGTTCTACGGCAAGAACGACCACAAGGGCGTCCGCGACACCTTCCGCGCGAAGCTTTATATCGTCCTCTCGGTCTTTGTCATTTTCCTCGCGGTGTTCCTTGCGGGCGGCGAAAGGCTCATAAGCCTCTTCCTTCACGAGGGAGGGGAGGCGCTCGACCTCGATGCAACTCTCGGCCACGGCAAAGAATATCTCGCCGTCATGCTCTTCCAGCTGCTGCCCTTCGCGGTAATGCAGGCCTACGGAAGCACCCTGCGCGAGACGGGGGAGACCGTGCTGCCCATGAAGGCGGGCATTACGGCGGTCTTTGTGAATCTCGTTTTCAACTGGATACTTATCTTCGGCAAGCTCGGCGCGCCG
>ERZ1026856.1363-NODE-1363-length-12416-cov-5.523259_pt1 | contig 12416 bp, 12 predicted proteins | sample MGYA00380158_ERZ1026856 | MGnify/ENA primary metagenome ERZ1026856 (study PRJEB33269, sample SAMEA4719794) | human gut metagenome | biome: human-associated habitat; feature: organic feature; material: feces | place: Cameroon | collected 2013-10 ...
AGGTTTTCTTTTTCCATCCATAAGTGGAACTCTTTTTTCCCACCGGCACAGCCGGTGGTTCTCTTTTTAACAAGTGAAAAGGCTTCCCCTCCGTCCGGCGGGGAAGCCCTGTCTGTGTACCGCTCAGAATATCAGCCTGATCGGGCATTCATAGTTGCACAGCTCGATCTCCTGAAATTCACCGCCGTTTTCGCCGTCGCGCGTCCACGCGACAGGCTTTTCAAAGCTGAATTTTGCGCGCTTCGTCTGCAATATCAGCAGATCTTCACTGTCGAAGCGCTGGGACAGCACGCTGTCCACGATTGCCGTGAAGCCCGCGACCGAGCCGGGGTCGCGCACCAGCACGAGTTCGCTCATGCCGTCGCCGAGGCAGACCATCTCCTCGCGCAGCTTCACCACGCCCGCGACGGAGGTGGAGTTCGACATGCTGCCGTAGAGGAACTTTCCCTCGATCACGCCGCCGTCGTACTCAACGCGGGCCTTATACGCCTCGAGCGACGGCAGCTCCGACATTGCGGTGAGCAGATACGCGAGGTGGCCAAGCACCTTTTTCTGGTTCTGGGGCGTGGCATAGCTCGCCTTTGTGAACGCGCCGAACGCCGCGATATACGCAAAATGGCCGTCCGTGCCGAAGCCTCCGACGTCGTACGGATGTTCCTCGCCGAATATCATCCTCAGCGCCGCGCCGACCGTGTCGTTCTTCGGGAGCGAGAGTGTGGTCGCAACGTCGTTTGCCGTTCCCATGGGAATATAGCCGAGAGGAGGCGGGTTTTCGATCTTCATGAGTCCGGCCATGACCTCGCTGAGCGTGCCGTCTCCGCCGACGCAGGCGACGGTATCGAAGTGCGCGGCATGACGCGCCGCGATCCTTGTCGCCTCTCCCCTCTCCGAGGTAAAGTAGAGCGTGACTCTGTAGCCGCCTTTGTCAAAGGTATGCAGCGCCTCGCCGAAGCTGCGCTTGTAGGCGCCGCTGCCCGCGACGGGGTTCACTATGAGCATGAGCTTCTTTTTCATATCTCTCACCTGCCATGTCGTGTGTGCTTGTCAGCTGATGGCGGAACATAATAACGCAAAGGGGACGCAGATACCTGCGTCCCCTGTACGTTGCAAATTACTCCATTGCGTTGAGCTTGAGAGTCATCGCGGACTTCTTATGGGCTGCATTGCTCTTGTGAAGCAGACCCTTGCCGGCCGCGCGGTCAACTGTCTTAACAGCAACTTTATAGGCACTGACGGCTTCATCACGGTTGCCCTGAGCAACTGCTGCGTCAAATTTTTTCACCATGGTCTTGAGCTCGGTCTTCTCAGCGCGGTTCTTTGCTCTGAGTTCCTTGGACTTTTCGTCTCTCTTCGCAGAAGATTTAATGTTGGCCATGTTTCGATCGCCACCTCCTCCTATAAAATTGAGTTACATCAACTCGCGTTTAGAGATTATATCAAAGGATGTTCGGAAAATCAAGGGTTTTTTCAAAAAAATATTGATTTTTTTCGTACAGCTTATTTATTGTGATAGAAGCGGGTAAACTACACAATATATTGAGTTTTCGAGGTTTATTCTATGTCCTTTTTCCGTTCCGATCTTGCCGCCGAGATATATTCGCAGTCGCGCCGGGGCAGCGCTGCGGATGCTCCACTCCCGGGACTTTCCGCCGGGGAGGAGAAGCTTTTCGGTCTCTCCGTCAGCACGCTCAGAATAGAGAGCGCTGAGGCCTCCGTCGCGCTGGACAGGCCCGCCGGCGAGTATTATACCCTTGAGCTGCCGCGCGACAGCTTCCGCAGCGGCGAGGGCTTCCCCTCGGCGGTAAAGGCGTGCGCGGAGCTTATCCGCCGCTGTGCCGGGAAGCTTCCCGCAGAGACGCTGGTGGCCTGTCTCGGCAATCCCGACATCACGCCCGACGCTCTCGGTCCGCTCTGCGCGTCCAACGTCCTCGTCACGCGGCATATGAAGAGCGCGGGCGCGGCGGAGTTTGCGGCGTTCCGTTCCGTGGCGCTGTGCCGCACCGGCGTTCTCGGTACGACCGGCGTTGAGAGCGCTGTGCAGATACGGACGCTGTGCCGGGAGCTTGATGTTGGTCTTGTCGTTGCGGTCGACGCGCTTGCCTGCGCCGAGGCCGCCCATCTCTGCCGCACGGTGCAGATATGCTCCGCCGGTATCGCGCCCGGCTCCGGTGTCGGCAACGACCGCGCAAGGCTCGACCGCGAATATCTCGGCGTCCCCGTGGTGGCCATCGGCGTGCCGACAGTCATCGACGCCTCGCTCTTCTCAGAGGACGAGGCCCTGAGCGGGATGTTCGTTACGCCCCGGAGCATTGACAGTCTTGTGCGCAGCGCCGCGCGTGTGATCGGCTACGGTATCGACCTCGCGCTCCACGACGGGCTGAGCATTGAGGACGTGGATATGCTTGTCGGGTAATGTTTCATGTGAAACATTACCCCCTTCAGTCTGCTCCGCAGACAGCTCCCCCACTGTGGGAGCCAGCTTCTCTTTTTCAAACGGCAACGCATATGTTTCACATGAAACCTTATCACCCTTAATTTGGTCCGCCGCAGGCAAAAAGTTTCATGTGAAACATTGCAATATAGGGTCCGACCTGATATAATGCATAGGCAAAACAAATCAGGGGGAAAAATATGGCTAAAATAATAGCTGTAGCGAACCAAAAAGGCGGCGTCGGCAAGACGACGACCTGCGTCAATCTGTGCGCGGCGCTGTCGCAGATGGGCAGGCGCACCCTGCTGGTGGACGGCGACCCACAAGGTAATGCCAGCTCCGGCATGGGCGTGAGCAAGGCCACCCGCCCGAACACCTATGACATGCTCATCGGCGGCACGCCCGCCGCAGACTGCGTGGTGCATACGAAGTGGGGCGACGTGATACCGACCGGCAAGGAGCTGGCCGCCGCGTCCGTGGAGCTTATTAATACCGAAAAGCGCGAATACGTCATGAAAAACGCGCTCATGACCCTCTATGCGGAATACGATTACATATTCATCGACTGTCCGCCCTCGCTCGAGCTGCTGACGGTCAACGCGCTGGTGGCCGCAGACAGCGTGCTTATCCCAATGCAGTGCGAATACTACGCGCTCGAGGGTATCGCCGATCTCATGACAAGCATAAAGATGTGCAGCCGCCGACTCAACAAGCGGCTGGACGTGGAGGGTATCGTACTGACCATGTACGACTCGCGCATGAACCTCACCAATCAGGTCGCGGGCGAGCTTCGCAAGTACCTCTCCGGCAAGGTGTATGACACCGTTATCCCCCGCAGTATCAGGCTCTCCGAGGCGCCCAGCCACGGTCAGCCGGGTATCGTCTACGATAAATTCAACAAGGGCAGCAAGGCCTATGAGGCGCTGGCGGAGGAATTTGCCGCCCGGTGCGAAAAGCGAGGTGGCTAAATGGCAGTAAAGGAAAAGAAGGGTCTGGGCGCAGGACTGGACGTACTCTTCGGCGCAAATGACTTTGACGAGACCGAGGGAGAGCTTCTCACTCTGCCTATCTCCAAGGTGGAGCCGAGAAAGGAGCAGCCGCGCGAATATTTCGACGAGCAGGCGCTCGCGGAGCTGGCGGACTCCATCGCGCAGTACGGGCTTATCCAACCCATTACCGTGCGTAAGCTCGACAGCGGCTATTATCAGATAATCGCCGGTGAGCGCCGTTGGCGCGCGTCGCGTCTCGCGGGACTCGACGAGGTGCCGGTGAGGGTCATCGAGGCCGACGACAGGCTGACGGCGGAGCTTGCACTCGTGGAGAATCTCCAGCGCGAGGGACTCAACCCTATCGAGGAGGCCAAGGGCTACCGTACTCTTATCGAGGCGCACGGCCTGACGCAGGACGAGGTCGCAAAGAGCGTCGGGCGCTCCCGCCCCGCCGTGACGAACGCGCTGCGTCTCCTGTCCCTGAGTCCGAAGGTGCTTGAGATGGTGGAAAAGGGCGAGCTTTCGGCGGGTCATGCCCGCGCGCTGCTCACCGTATCAGAGGCTGATAAGCAGCTGGACGCCGCGAACGAGGTGATAAGGAAGTCCTACTCCGTCAGAAAGACCGAGCAGCTGGCCTCACGTCTCTCGAAGGAAGCCAAGTCCGAGCCGTCGAAGGCCACTGGCATATCCGTGGATTACGCCGCGGAGGTATCTGAGCAGCTCTCAAAGCTCCTCGGCCGCAGGGTAAAGCTCACCGACGGGAAAAAGACCGGCAGGATAGAGCTGGAATTTTACGGCGCGGACGACCGCGAGGCGCTCATCAACGCCCTGAAAAAGCTCAAAACCGAGCAATAAATAAATAGAATTTCAGCCGGCAGCAATGTGATCATTCATTTTTTAATAGGAGAAAAGTTATGCTGGATATCAGGTTTGTACGCGAAAACCCCGAAATAGTCAAGGAAAACATTAAGAAAAAGTTCCAGGACGCGAAGCTCGCTATGGTCGACGAGGTCCTTGAGCTGGATAAGAAGAATCGCGCCGCGATCACCGAGGCGAGCGATCTGCGTGCCAGCCGCAACGCGCTGAGCAAGAAGATAGGCATGCTCATGGGTCAGGCCAAGAAGGACCCCTCCAAGGCCGCCGAGGCCGAGGAGGTCAAGGCCCAGGTAAAGCGTGACGCCGACCGTCTCGCGGAGCTTGAGAAGCTCGAGGAGGAGTACGCAGAGCGTATCCATCACCTCATGCTGAACATACCCAACATCATCGACCCCTCCGTCCCCATCGGTCCGGACGACAGCGCGAACGTCGAGGTCGAGCGCTTCGGCGAGCCTGCGGTCCCCGACTTCCCCATCCCCTACCATACCGAGATCATGGAGCGCTTCAACGGCGTTGACATGGACGCCGCCGGCCGTGTCTCCGGCAACGGCTTCTATTATCTCATGGGCGACATAGCGCGCCTGCACTCCGCCGTTCTGGCTTACGCGCGCGACTTCATGATAAATAAGGGCTTCACCTACTGCATTCCTCCCTTCATGATCCACGGCAACGTCGTCGAGGGCGTCATGAGCCAGACCGACATGGACGCCATGATGTACAAGATCGAGGGCGAGGATCTCTACCTCATCGGTACCTCCGAGCATTCCATGATAGGCAAATTCATCGACCAGATCATTCCCGAGGCGAGCCTTCCCCAGACGCTCACCAGCTACTCCCCCTGCTTCCGCAAGGAAAAGGGCGCGCACGGCATCGAGGAGCGCGGCGTGTACCGTATCCACCAGTTTGAAAAGCAGGAGATGATCGTGGTCTGCAAGCCCGAGGATTCCATGGACTGGTACGAGAAGATGTGGCGCTACTCCGTGGAGCTGTTCCGCAGCATGGATATTCCCGTGCGTCAGCTCGAGTGCTGCTCCGGCGACCTTGCCGACCTGAAGGTCAAGTCCTGCGACATTGAGGCGTGGTCCCCCCGCCAGCAGAAATACTTTGAGGTCTGCTCCTGCTCCAATCTTGGCGACGCACAGGCACGCCGCCTGAAAATGCGCGTCAAGGGCGAGGGCGGCAGAATGTATCTTCCCCATACGCTCAACAATACCGTTGTCGCGCCTCCGCGCATGCTCATCGCGTATCTTGAGAACCATCTGCAGGCCGACGGCTCCGTGACCGTTTCCGAGGTACTGCGTCCCTACATGGGCGGCACTGAGGTATTGGTACCCAAAAAGTAAATCAACACAGTTTATCAAATAAGGACAGCTCAGGCTGTCCTTTATTTTTTATCATTACCTCACACGCATACCTACCTTATTATATTATATGTCTTAAGGTTTTCCTTGAAATATTTGATGAATTATGTTATACTTACGTATTAGAAAAATACAGTGGGCAATTCTGCTTTCAAAGAGGTGTTATATGAACTCCATAAATGACATATGGGACGAGATAATCCGTATCCTCTCCCAGCAGCTTACCCCTACGGCCATAAATACATGGTTTTCCGACTGCACGCCTATCGAGCTGGACGACAGCACCCTTGTCATACACACCACCAGCGATTTCAAGAGAAATATAATCACCTCCCGCTTTGCCGACACCATTAAGGCCGCGCTCAGCGACCTTTTCTCCTGCGACTTTGACCTTCTGATACTCGCCGGGGACGAGATCGGCGAATACGAGCCGAACAAAAAGGCCGAGAACAGCCTGCCTGACATGGCCGGCTACACCTTTGACCGCTTCATCGTCGGCAACTCGAACCACTTCGCCCATGCCGCCGCCGTCGCCGTCAGCCAGAATCCCGGCAAGGTCTACAATCCCCTTTTCATCTACGGAAATTCCGGTCTCGGCAAGACCCACCTTCTCCTCGCCATCGGACAGACCATCCACGAGAAGGACCCCTCCAAGAAGATAGCCTATATCAAGGGCGACGAGTTCACCAACCAGATGGTCAAATCCATCAAGGACGGCACTGCGGAGGAATTTCGCGTAAAGTACCGCAACGTCGACCTTTTCCTCGTGGACGATATCCAGTTCATCGCCGGCAAGCAGTCCACTCAGGACGAGTTTTTCCATACCTTCAATAATATCTACGAGGCCGGACACCAGATAGTCATCACCTCCGACCGGCCGCCGCTCGAAATGTCGCTGCTGGACGACCGGCTGCGCACCCGCTTTGAGGGCGGACTTATGGCGGATATCCAGCCCCCGGACCTTGAGACGAGAATGGCCATCACGCGCAACAAGGCCGCTCAGCTCGGTCTGCTCCTTTCGGATGAGGCCGTCGAGTTCATCGCCGAGAACATCACCGCGAATATCCGCCAGATAGAGGGCGTGATAAAGCGCCTCACCGCCTACAGGGAGATACTTGACGACGTCATCACCATCGACTCCGTCAAGCGCGCCATAAAGGACGTCATCCGCAACGGCACCTACATCCCCACGCCGGAGCGTATCATTAAGGAGACCGCCCGCTACTACTCCCTGCGCGAGGAGGATCTGCGCGGCCAGAACCGCAGCAAGAACACCGCCATGGCGCGCCAGGTGTCGATGTACCTTATGCGTTCGCTGACGAATCTCTCGCTCAAGGATATCGGCGCGGAGTTTGAGGACAGAAACCACGCCACCGTACTAAGCTCGATACGCAAGGTGGAGGATCTTCTGCAGAGCGACACCGCCATGGCCGGAACGGTCAGAGACATCACCTCGAACATCAATTCTGTCTGAGCTTTATACTGGATTTATCCACAAAACGCCTGTTGAAAGTTAAAAGAGCCGCTGTTGAGAGATCTTCGGCCGTTTCGCCTGTCGGAAGCTTTTAACTTTTCCACAATTTTGTAAACATCAAAATAATAACCGTATCAACGGTTTGACGGGCTTTTCCACAGAAATTTGCTCTACTACTACAACTACTAAAAAAAGATTTATTTATTGCTGTAAAGAATTTTTTTTAACGGAGGGACACGATATGAAATTCACCTGCGAGAAATACCTGCTCCAGAGCGCGTGCGCCGTGACAGGCCGCGCGGCAGCCTCCAAAAGCCCCATTCCCGCGCTCGAGGGCCTGCTCATCCAGGCCGGCGCGAATGTGCGGATCACCGGCTACGACCTGAAAAAGGGCATATATACGAACATCGAGGCGGATGTGGCGGAGCTTGGCTCCGTCGTCGTGGGCGCAAGGCTCTTCAGCGAGATGATACGCCGTCTGCCCGACGGGATGGTCACGGTAAGCACCGACGGCAGCTGCAACGTGAACGTCAAGTGCGGCAAGAGCGAGTTCAACTTCATCGGCATATCCCCCGACGATTATCCCGAAATGCCCGATGTCTCCGGCCAGAGCGAGATAGAGCTTCCCCAGAAGATACTCAAGAGCATGATAAACCAGACCATCTTCGCCGTTTCCGACAACGACGTGCGCCCCATCTACACAGGCACGCTCTTTGAAATCGAGGGCGACACGCTGACGCTGGTGTCCATCGACGGCTACCGTCTTGCAAAGCGCACCGAAACGCTCGAGAACGCCGGATTCGAGAGCGGCAGCTTCGTCGTTCCCGGCTCCGCGCTCTCGGATATCGAGCGCATTTGTATAGACTCCGACGACAAGGTCAGCATCTCCGTCGGCGCAAAGCACATTTCATTCAGGATAGGCGAGACCGTGGTCATCACGCGCCGGCTCGAGGGCGAGTTCCTTAATTACAGAAAGTCCATTCCCGAGGCGTTCCGCTACACCGTGCAGGTAGAGAGGAGCGAGTTCATGTCCACCATCGACCGCGTCTCCCTCATCATCAGCGAGAAGAACAGCAGCCCAGTGAGGATGACCGTGAACGACGGCACGATAGAGTGCCGCTGCGTCACCCCCATCGGCAAGGCTGAGGACGTCTGCACCTGTGAGGGCAGCGGCGAGGGCATGGAGATAGGCTTCAACGCGCGCTATATCATGGACGCGCTCAAGGCCTCCGGCAAGGATAAGCTGAACCTCTGCCTGAATACCGCATCCTCCCCCTGCATAATCACCGCCGCCGACGGCACGGAGAGCTTTACCTATATGATACTGCCCGTCCGCCTCCGCGCGGGAGAGTAACGAAGCAGCCGTATTTACCCCCTCATCAGTCACCTATCGGTGAGAGCTTCCCCTTGGGGGGAAGCCATTGGCGGCACGGCTTGCTTGCCGCGTCCCACCGTAGGGGAGGGGCTTGCTCCTCCCGCGTGCTTCCCAAATCGGGGGAAGCGGCGAACGCAGTGAGCCGATAGTGGGCGTGTTCCTTCCACGCCCGGCATTCTCCGTTATAGACTTTATTGCGTCCTCTGACGAGGGACACACATTCATTTTATCCATAACATTTTATTTTAGGAAACCGGAAAAATGGAAAAAATAACTATAAATACCGAATTTATCAAGCTTGATTCGCTGCTGAAATACGCCTCACTGGTGGGTACCGGCGGCGAGGCGAAGTACGTCATTGCCGAGGGCATGGTCACAGTCAACGGCGAGGTATGCACACAGCGCGGACGGAAGATACGCCCCGGCGACAGAGTCGGCTTTGAACGCTTTGAAATAGAAGTCACAGCGGAATGAAGATAAAGAAGATCGCACTTAACGGCTTTCGCAATTACGATTGGGAGACGGCGGAGTTCGACCCCGGCACCAACGTCATTCACGGGCCGAACGCGCAGGGCAAGACAAATCTACTCGAGGCCGTGTACATGCTCTCGTGCGGCAGGAGCTTTCGCACCCGCTTTGACCGGGAGCTGGTAGGCTTCGGCTTTTCCGATGCGGAGATACTCGCCGACGTCACCAGCTACGGCAGGGAGCAGACCGTGAGCATGCGCCTGCGTCCCGGCGTTACGAAAAAAATATTGGTAAACGGCGTTAAAAAAAGCGCCGCTGAGCTGTCAGAAACGGTGAACGCGGTGCTTTTCTGCCCCGACGACCTCAATATAATAAAGGAAGGCGCGGCCATGCGCCGCAGACTTCTCGATAACGCCATATCTCAGATACGCCCGAGGTACGCCGCGCTCGTATCGGACTACGCGCGGCTCTACGAGAATAAAACGCGTATATTGAAGGACTGGCGTGACAAGCCGTCGCTCCTCGACACGCTCGACGAGTTCTCCGACGGCATGTGCCGCGTCTCGGCGCAGATGATACGCTACCGTGCGGCCTTTTCCCAGCGTCTGTGCGAGGCGGCGAAGCCCATACACAGCGAGTTTTCCGGCAACGGCGAGGAGCTGGACATAGGCTACTGCACCGTAAGCACCGTGACGGACCCCTTTGCGCCCGCACGGGACATATATTATCAGCTCTGCGACCATCAGGAGAGCCACCGTCAGGCGGAGATAGACAGTGCGCAGTGCCTTACCGGCGTACACAAGGACGATCTTGAGATACGCATAAACGGCAATAACGCACGCAGCTTTGCCTCACAGGGACAGACGAGGACGGCGGCGCTGTCGCTGAAGCTCGCTGAGCGGGAGATATTCCTTGCCGAGACCGGGGAGTACCCCATACTGCTGCTCGACGACGTGCTTTCGGAGCTTGACTCCCGGCGGCAGGAGTTCGTACTCAACCGCATAGGCGGCGGGCAGACGCTCATCACCTGCTGCGAGGACGACGGCATCTCAAAACGCACCGGCGGCAGGGTGCTGCATGTCGAAAAAGGGAGGATAAGATAATGTATCTTCACCTCGGCAAGGGCACCGTGATAGACGAGCGGGAGATAATAGGTATTTTTGACCTTGATATTACCTCACAATCGCATATAACAAGGCAATATCTGAATTTATCCGAGAGATCCGGGATAGTGATAAACGCGGCGGAGGATATACCAAAGTCCTATGTCGTCTGCGCCGGCGGCGGAGAGAGAAAGGTATATCTCAGCCAGATGGCAAGCTCCACCCTCCTTCGCAGGGCGGAGAGCTTTTGACCGAACGCACAACATATTCGGAGGAACACATGTCAGACATCTTAGAAAAAATAGAACAGGAATACGACGCATCGCAGATACAGGTGCTTGAGGGGCTTGAGGCCGTCCGGAAGCGTCCGGGCATGTACATCGGCTCGACCTCCTCATCCGGTCTGCACCATCTTGTGTACGAGATAGTCGATAACTCCATCGACGAGGCGCTCGCCGGCTACTGCACGAATATCGACGTGGTCGTCGAGGAGGGCAACATCATCCGCATCACCGACAACGGCCGCGGCATACCCGTGGACATCCAGGAGCAGACCGGCAAGTCCGCTCTCGAGGTCGTCTTTACCGTGCTGCACGCGGGCGGCAAGTTCGGCGGCGGGGGCTACAAGGTCTCCGGCGGACTGCACGGCGTGGGCGCCTCGGTCGTCAACGCCCTCTCCGAGTGGCTCGAGGTACAGGTACACAAGGACGGCAGGATATATCAGATGCGCTTTTCCCGCGGCAATATCCTCGAGGAGATACACGTCGTCGGCACGACCGACCGCACCGGCACCACCGTGCGCTTCAAGCCCGACCCCGAAATGTTCGACGATACGGTCTACGACTACGAGATACTCCATACCCGCATGAGGGAGCAGGCGTTCCTCAACGCCGGCCTCGCCATCTCCATCACCGACGAGAGGGCCGGCATGGAGCAGTCGGACAGCATGCGCTACGAGGGCGGCATACGCGAGTACGTCACCTACCTCAATAAACACAAGACCCCCATGCACGGCGACGTCATCTACCTCAGCGGCAGAAAGGGCGACGCCGTGGCGGAGATCGCGCTGCAGTACAACGACGGCTACAGCGAAACGCTCGTCTCCTTCGCAAACGACATCCACACCCCGGAGGGCGGCATGCACGAGACGGGCTTCAAGACCGCGCTCACCCGCGTCCTCAACGCATACGGCGCGAAAACCAACGTCATCAAGGGCGATGACAAGGTCTCCGGCGAGGATGTGCGCGAGGGCATAACCGCCGTCATCTCCGTCAAGCTCCCCGAGGCACAGTTCGAGGGCCAGACCAAGCAGAAGCTCGGCAACGCCTACATCCGCACGCTCGTCGACGGGATAGTCAACGACCAGCTCTCCGTATATCTCGAGGAACACCCCGCCGTCGGCAGGATAATCCTCGACAAGGCCATGATGGCCAACCGCGCGCGCGAGGCCGCAAGACGCGCCAAGGAGTCCGTCCGGCGCAAGACCGGTCTTGAGAGCGGGCAAATGCCCGACAAGCTCCAGGACTGCAACGAGCGCGACCCGTCGCTGTGCGAGATATACATCGTCGAGGGCGACAGCGCCGCCGGCTCCGCTATTCAGGGGCGCGACAGCCGTTTTCAGGCCATTCTTGCCATGTGGGGCAAAATGCTCAACGTCGAAAAGGCGAGGGTGGACAAGGTCTACGGCAACGAAAAGCTCTCTCCGCTGATCGTCGCGCTGGGCGCGGGTATCGGCGATGAGTTCAATATCGAAAAGCTCCGCTACCACAAAATAATAATCATGGCGGATGCGGACGTCGACGGCTCGCATATCCGCACGCTGCTGCTGACGTTCTTCTTCCGCTATATGCGCCCGCTCATCGAAAACGGCTATGTTTACGCGGCCGTGCCGCCGCTCTACAAGCTCTCGCGCGGCAAGACGCAGCGCGTTGCCTTCTCGGACGAGGAGCGCGACGCCGTTTCCGCCGAGCTGCGCGGCGACAATCCGAACGCGAAGGTCGATATCTCGCGCTTCAAAGGTCTTGGTGAAATGAACCCGCATGAGCTGTGGGAGACGACCATGGACCCCGAAAAGCGCACGCTCAAGCGCATCACGCTCGAAGACGCGGTGCTCGCCGACGAGACGTTCACGGTGCTGATGGGCGAGAAGGTAGAGCCGCGCAAGGAATTCATCGAACAGAACGCGAAATACGCGGTCAATCTGGACTTTTAAGAGAGGAGGACGAAGAAAATGGCACACAAAAACGTGGATTACAAACCCGAAGATATTCAGTTCCCCAACCAAAAGATCGTGCAGAGCGAGCTTGTGCACGAAATGCAGTCCTCCTACATCGAATACG
>ERZ1026856.1366-NODE-1366-length-12369-cov-4.302339_pt1 | contig 12369 bp, 8 predicted proteins | sample MGYA00380158_ERZ1026856 | MGnify/ENA primary metagenome ERZ1026856 (study PRJEB33269, sample SAMEA4719794) | human gut metagenome | biome: human-associated habitat; feature: organic feature; material: feces | place: Cameroon | collected 2013-10 ...
CTTCTTTGGTGTCTTCCACCTTCAAAAGGAGTATTAATAAACGTGTCTATTAGTTCTATAGCAGTACCTACGCCTATAACTCTTGCGCCTAAGCATAGAACGTTAGCGTCGTTGTGCATACGGGTATACTTTGCCGAAAAGTAGTCGGAACATACACAGGCACGAATGCCTTTAACCTTGTTTGCACATATGGACATACCCACACCAGTGCCACAGAATAGCAATCCCATATTGCAAGTTCCGTCGGTAATCTTATTACATAGTGTTTCTGCAATAATAGGGTAGTCGCAAGAAGAACCGTCACAACCCACATCTATATAGTCTATACCCTTTTCGGTTAAGTATTTAATAACTTCCACTTTTAAAGGATATCCAGCATGGTCACAACCTATTACTATCATAGTATTATACTCTCCATTAATAAAAAAATTTTAGAACCCCTGTATAAGACGTTCTTGTATACTTATTAATTGTACCATAGTTTTAACGTTTTTGCAAGCTATTTTTTTACGTCTACGTGGTTAGAGACTGCTAACCCATGGCACAAACTATCTAACATTGTGGATAGTTCACAAGTTTGGTACTTTAGCCAAAATACTCATATAATATTTGTAAGATATACACAAATGATTTTGGAAAGTCTAAAACTAATTATTATATCTTGACAAGTTTATTCCGTTTAGCTATAATGGTAGTTAGGTACTTATTGCTTGTATACTTAAATGGAAAGGCGGAGAAGATATGATTAGAAAAAGGATAGTTGCAACGTTAGTCTCTATTAACCTATTAGCGACTATGGTTGCTTATCCGAGCTTATTTACACAGGCTGAAAATGATATTGATAGTGACGTTACTATGGGAACTTCTGATGAGTACGGAATAGCATTATATAACGAAGAGCAGTCAGAAGAACAACCTTTATACGTTGAACAGACTACATATAGCGAATACTACGACCAGTACTCTTCTGAAAAAAGACCAGACGATGAAATACTTATTAATGCAACCGATTACATTTCTACTGAGGACGGAGACTTTACAGTAGAAAAGTATGAGGGTTCTAACGATGACGTGTTGGTTTGGGATAGTGTTGAAGGTTCTGTTACCTATCAATTTGACGTTAAAGAAACGGGTATATACTGTTTGGAAATGTCTTACTATAATATAGTATGTAATTCTAACCAGATAGAACTATCACTATCTATAGACGGTGAAGTCCCTTACAGTACTGCTGACAGAATACAACTTAACAAGGTTTGGGTGAACGAGGAAGACATAAAAACAGATGAAAAGGGTAACCAAATTAGACCTTCTCAAATACAACAGGGTATGTGGCAGGTTACAGATATCGAGGACGTGGACGGACTATTTAACGACCCTTTAATATTCTACTTAGAAGAAGGTACTCATACTATTACCTTAAACGGCGTTAGAGCTGAAATAGCTATAGAGTATCTTAAGTTTCACAATCCAAAAGGAGTGGCTACCTATAGCGAATATACCTCTTCAATAGATACTTCTATTACTAAAGATACTACACCTACTTCTTTAATAAGATTGGAAGGCGAAGACGCTATCTATAAGTCCGATTCTACACTATATCCTACTTATGATAAGAATAGCTATACGGTGTCGCCATCAGACCCAGCTAAACAGGTATATAACACTATCGGTGACGGTGGTTGGTCTAAAGCTATGCAAACGATTACGTGGAATATGGACGTTGAAAATGACGGTTGGTACAAGTTGGGCATTAAGGCAAGACAAGACCAAATGCGTGGTTTCTACTCCAATAGACGTATATTTATAGACGGCGAAGTTCCTTGCAAAGAGTTGGACCAAGTTAAGTTCTACTACAATACCGATTGGGACGTGGTATCCCCTACAGATGAAAACGGTGAAGAAGTGTACGTATATCTAACTGCTGGTACACACACGCTATCTATGGAGGTTATTCCTGGTGAAATAGGTGACTCTATGCGTAAGTTGGACGACATAGTACTTACTATGAACGACTACTACAGACAGATACTAATGATTACTGGTCCAAGTCCAGACAAGTATACCGACTACTATGTACACGAAAAAATTCCTGACTTAGTTAGCACTTTTGAAGAAATATCCGCACAGTTGAAAGATATTCAAAGCAACATAGAAACGTTAGCTAATTCTGACGGTGGTTCTGAAGCCTCCACTCTTGAACAGTTGACCGTTATATTGGATAAGTGCGTTGAAAAACCTTTACAGATACCTAACTATCTATCTCAGTTAAAAGACGATATTTCGGCAGTATCTTCTTGGATGGTTGAATATCGTGGACAACCTTTAGAAGTGGACTACATAGAATTAGCTTCAGCAGACCAAGAGTTTACCTCTATAAAGTCTAACTTTTTTAAGTCTGCATCGTTCAGTTTTAAAAGGTTTATAAGTTCGTTTACTTCCGACTATAATATGCTATCCAACGATAGCGGTGAACAGACTATGAACGTTTGGGTAGGCTTAGGTCGTGACCAAGCACAGGTAGTTAAAGAACTTGTAGAGTCGGAATTTATTCCTGAATACAATATACCAGTATCGGTAAACTTAGTACAGGGTACTCTTGCTGAGGCTACACTGGCTGGTAAAGGTCCTGATATTGCACTGTTCAGTACGGGCGACCTTCCTGTAAACTTTGCGGTAAGAGGTCTATTAGTAGACGTTTCCCAATTTGACAACTACGAAGAAGTTGCAAGTCGTTTTCAAGAAAACGCTACTATACCATATCAATATGATGGCGGCGTGTATGGTGTACCTTTAGAGCAGAACTTCCCTATGATGTTCTACCGTACAGATATACTAACCGAACTTGGTTTTACTCATGCTCCTGAAACTTGGGACGAACTGATTAAAATGTTACCAGCCTTCCAAAGAAGTTATATGTCTATAGGTTTAGTAGCTCCTACTATCAACGTTTCGGCAGCTACCGAAGCTGGTCATACCTTTGCTACTTTGATGCTACAAAAGGGCATCAACTACTACAACGACGACCAAACCGCTACCAACTTCGACGATATTGGAGCAGTACAAGCCTTTGAAGAATGGACTAACTTTTATACTAAGTATGAATTTTCTCAAACTTACGACGCATACAGCCGTTTTAGAACGGGTGAATATCCTATAGTTATTCAACCTTATACTTTCTTTAATCAGTTGACCGTTGCAGCACCAGAAATTAGTGGTCTTTGGGACGTTACTTCCGTTCCAGGTACGGTTAAAGAAGACGGTACTATCTCTCATGCTACCAACTCTACCAGTACTTGTGCTATAATATTTAATACTGTAGATAACATCGACAACGCTTGGAAGTTTGTAGACTGGTTTACTTCCACCGAAATTCAAGTAGAATATGGTACTACTATAGAAGGTTTAATGGGTCAAATGGGACGTTACGATACCGCTAATCTTGAGGCTTTACAACAGCTATCTTGGAGTTCCGAAGAACTTGAAAAGCTAAACGCTCAGCAAAGCGAATTAAACGAAATTCCTATACTACCTTCTTCTTATGCAGTAACCAGAAACGTTATGAACGCTTTTAGAGAAACTGTAAACGATGCGGAAAATCCTCGTGATACTCTAATGTGGTACAACCGAGATATTAACGCCGAAATTACAAGAAAGCGTCAAAACTTAGGACTTGATGACTAAACCTATACACTATATATTAGGAGGGAAATACTTTGATTGACAACGATAAAAAGCTCGACCAAACCTCTGAGCAAGGTGGAACTTTACAACGTAAGCCAATAGATAAAGATAAGATAGGCGTTAAAGACAAAGCAGAGCAAAGACGCTTAATGTGGTTACAGGTTAAACAGAATAAGGAATGTTACTTTATGCTACTACCTTTTATGGTTCTGTTTTTAGTATTTACTATAATACCAGTACTACTTTCGTTACCTATAGGTTTTACCGACTTTAACATGGTGCAGTTTCCAAAGTTTGTAGGACTTTCTAACTTTACTACGTTATTCTTATCCGATAAGGTATTTATTAAGGCTATTAGAGTAACTTTAGTATTTGCGATATTTACAGGCCCTATAAGTTATATACTATGCTTCTTGTTAGCATGGTTAATTAACGAACTTCATCCAAAGCTAAAGACTATATTTACGTTAATATTCTATGCACCATCTATGGCTAACGTATATACTGTATGGCAGTTGATATTCAGTGGCGACTCTTATGGTATATTAAACTCTATGCTATTAGATTTAGGTATCATAACTTCGCCAATACAATGGCTGACCGACTCCAGTTATATATTAGGTGCGGTAATTATAGTACAGATGTGGGTATCTTTAGGTGCGGGCTTCTTAGCTTTAAGAGCAGGTTTCCAAAACGTAGACCGTTCACAGTATGAAGCCGGTGCTATTGAAGGTATTAAGAATAGATGGCAAGAACTTATATATATTACAGTTCCATCTATGGGACCACAACTTATGTTCGCTGCGGTTATGCAGATAGTATCTTCATTTACTGCCGATATAGTAGCAAGAAACCTTGTAGGTTTCCCAAGTACTGGTTATGCGGCACATACTATTATGACTCATGCTTACGACTACGGTTGGGTACGTTACGAAATGGGTTATGCGTCTTCGATATGTTTAGTATTATTCGTAGTAATGTACATAGCTAATAAGTTAATTAGTAATCTACTAAGTAAGTATATGGATTAAGGGGGAATATGTTAAATGGTTGATACTAAAAAAATGAAGGAATCTAATAAACAGGCAGGTACTAAGTTTGGAAGTACTACTGGCATATTCATATTCTTGTTAATATTAGGTTGCTTTATGGCATTGCCTATATACTTAGCATTAGTAATGTCCATTAAGCCAGTACAGGAACTATTTATATTCCCACCAAAGTTATACACACTAAATCCTACACTAAGCAACTTTAAGGATATGTTTAAGGTTGCAGACGATTTATGGGTTCCATTCTCAAGATACGTATTCAATAGTATATTCATTACTATTACGGTTACAGTATGTCACTGTTTTGTATCTTCTATGGCTGCGTTTGTATTAGCAAAGTGCAGATTTCCTGGTAACAAGATACTAAACTCTATAATAGTAGTATCGCTACTATATCAGAGCAACGTAATATACATTATGCAGTATATAGTAATGGCTCAACTAAATATGATAAACACCTATTGGGCTTTAATACTACCTTATATAGCTACTCCTATGGGACTATTCTTAATGCGTCAGTCTATGACACAGATTCCTGACGCTATGATAGAGGCTGCTAAGGTAGACGGTGCTAATATGTTTACTATATGTTGGAAAATAGTAATGCCTAATCAAAAACCTGCTTTGATGACTTTGATAATATTCGCTTTCCAAACTGCTTGGAACATTCAAGGTAACAGTGTAGTCTATGATGAGGCTTTAAAGACTCTACCTACTGTAGTACAACAGGCTGCTGCAGCTGGTCTTGCAAGAGCTGGTGTAGCTATGGCTTCGGCTGTGTTCATGTTAGTTCCACCTATAGTGGTATTTATGTTTGCACAAAAGAACGTTATCGAAACTATGGCACATTCTGGTATTAAAGATTAACATATAGAAAGGGTGAAATTTTAGTGCGAAAACAGTTTAAAAGGTTACTCTGTGGCATATTAACAGGATTAGTTACTGCTACTTCGTTAGTGTTACCTGCTTCGGCAGAAGAACCTTACAACGTATACAACTACGACCGTTGGGGCGAAGCTATTCCATCTCAATCGGGTTACTTGGCACAACAGAGTATACTGGGTTCTAATTTGGAGTTCAACGGAAAGTCTATAGGAGACTTCTCTTCTCCAAACGACATATTTAAAGACGCTAACGATACTTTCTATCTTGTAGACAGTGGCAACAACAGAATAGTGGTATTGAACAGTACACTGGATACGGTTCTTGATATATACGATACTTTTACAGGCTTAGACGGTAAAGAGACTACTCTAAGTAATCCTACGGGTATATGGGTAGACTCCGATGAAGGTTATATGTACATAGCAGATAACAAAAATTCAAGAGTTATTAAGTGCGATATGAACCTTAATGTAGTATTAGAGTTTACTAAGCCTACTTCTGAAGTGTATTCCCAAAAGCTATCGTTTTTACCACAAAAGGTGTTAGTGGATACTGCTGGATATGTATACATAGTAGTAAACAACATCACAAGTGGTGCGGTAATGTTCAATAGTAACGGAGAGTTTCAAGGTTTCTACGGTGCTAACAAGGTAAAGGAAACCGCAGAAGTTATTAGTAACTATATGTGGAACTTAATAGCTACCGATGAAATGCGTGCAAGACGTTCTAAAAGCGTACCTGTAGGCTTTAACAACTTCGATTTGGACGACGAAGGCTTTATATATACCTGTACACAGTCCAGTGAAACAGATATAATTAAGAAGGTAAACCCTGCTGGTGATAATCTATTTGAGGGTTTGGACGTAGTATGGGGCGACGATACTACTAATATAGATACCACTAAGACAGTATCTATATGCGATATAGACGTTAGCGAAGACGGTTATATAAACTGTTTGGACTCCACTACTGGCAGAGTATTTCAATATGATGCTGAATGTAATCTTATGTTCGTAATAGGTACTAAGGCTGACCAAATGGGCGGTTTTAAACAGGTATCCGCAATAGAAAGTATGGGTACTAACCTATACGTGGTGGACTCCTTAAAGAATACTATTACAGTATTCGGCGAAACTGAATTTGGTTCTATAGTACATCAGGCTACTGACCTATATAACAGTGGCTACTATGAAGACGCTTTAGAACCTTGGCGTGAAGTTCTTAAACGTGACGGTAACTATAGAAACGCTTATATCGGTATAGCTAACGCTCAGTTAAACGCTGGTGAATATGAAGAGTCTATGAAGTACTCTAAACTTGCCGATAACGGTAAGATATACAATAAGGCTTTTGAAGGATATCGTCAAAACTGGATAGACGCTCACTTTAACTTGATAGCCTTTATAGTAATACTATTGATAGTGTTATGGTTCGCTGATACTATTCTTAAAAAGAAAAAGAATACTACCGTGTTTACTATCGTAAAACAGGCTATACAGTCTAAACTGCCTAAAAGAAAGGGGTCTAAAAGCTAATGATGGACTTGACTAAAAAGCAATGGGTTAAACATACTATAATGCACCCCTTTGAAGGTTACGAAGACCTTCGTTGGAAAAAGGGTGGTTCAGTAAAGTATTCGTTTATAATAGTATTCTTACTATTTATAGCCCAGATAGCTTATGAAAGACTATATGGTTTTCAGTTCTTTGTTACACAAGATAAGATGTTTAACATAGTACCTTACTTAGTGCAGAGTATTATACTATTCGCTACTTGGGTAGTAGGTAACTGGGCTATTAGTACTCTACTTGACGGTGAAGGTACTTTAAAGAATATATGTATATTTAGTGCGTACGCATTAATTCCATACATTGCACAGACTTTTATTAACGTATTCTTATCCCACTTTTTAATACGTGATGAGTATATATTTATGCAAGCCATTCAGGTAGTAGGCACTCTATGGAGCGTAATATTAATGTTTATGGCTATTAAAACAGTACATCAATACACCGTATTAAAGACTATATTGGATATATTACTAACTATAGTAGCTATGTTAATAATACTATTCTTATTAGTATTGTTGCTATCGTTATTCCAACAAGTGTACGTATTCGTTTACTCGGTATACACCGAAATTGCATACAGACTTAAAGTCTAAAAGAAAGGCTGGTGATTATATATATTATGAAAAGTAATAACTTAAAAAGGTTCATAGTTGCTATAATGGTTCTTTCTATGATGAGTACTACCACTATAAGTTCATCTTTAGCGTACGCTACAGAAGACGATACCGCTACCGTTGAAAGTACTTCCGAAGATGGTGCTACTACTCAGGACGGCGAGGCTGTAGACGAAAACGCTTATGAGGCTGATGCGGTAGACGAGGACTTTGTGGCAAGGGACGAAAAAGAACTTCTTAGCAAGATGACCTTAGTAGCTGAAACGGATAGTCTTCAACTATACTACAATGAGGACGAGGAAGACGATGAGGATATATTGGCTTTAGTAAATAAGTCTAATGGATACGTTTGGTGGTCTTCTCCTGTAAATGCTATGGGCGATGCTAACGCTACTAATACTCTAAGACAAGAACTTAAATCTTCTATAACTATGACTTATGGTCAACCTGCTTCACGTACTACTAAAAATTTACGTTCAGCTAAAAATGGTAAGTTTAAGTATCAAACTATAGACAATGGTATTAAGGTTACATACTCTTTTAGCAAAGCAGATATTACAGTTCCTGTAGAGTATACCTTAGTAGACGACTATCTAAAAGTTTCGGTTAAGACTTCCGAAATAGAAGAAAAAAACGACTCCGATACGGACGGTAACATATTAACTGCATTAACTCTATTAGGCAGTTTTGGAGCTACCGAAATGGCAGACGAAAGTTCTAACGATGATACTCAAGGCGGATACTTTGTAATTCCAGACGGTTCAGGAGCTTTAATAGACTTCGATAATGGCAAGACTTGGGCAAAGTCTTATTCCAGTAAGATATACGGTTCAGACGTTGCTATGGTACCTACTACGGCTTCAGCAGTCACTAAACAAGTATACTTTCCTATGTACGGAATAGTTCGTAACGACGGAAATGGCATTATGGCGGTAGTATCTAAAGGTGACGGCAACGCTACTATAAAGTCGAGCGTAAGTATTCAGTCTAAGAGTAGCTACAATATATGTAACTTCGAGTTTACTCTTAGAAGTACCGATACTTACTATATGGGTGGAGATACTACTCCTTTAAAAGTGTTCGAAACTGGCGGAATGAAGACGGATGAGTTAGAAGTAAGATACTATCCTTTAGCTGACGACGATTTGGACTATACCGACGTAGCTAAATGCTATCGTGACTATCTTCTAAACGAAAAACAGATAACTCCTACTACTACTGAAAACTCTTCTAATATGTATGTGGACGTATATGGCGGTGTGGAAAAGACTACTCCTATATGCGGTATACCTATGGTATTAAAGACTTCTATTACTTCGTTCAATCAGACTAAGGATATAGTAAGCGAACTATTAGATAATGGTGCTGACGACTTAGTATTAAGCTATCATAACTGGACTAATGCAGGTATTAAAAATCAAGTAGACTATAAGGCTACACCTTCTAATACTCTTGGTGGTAATGGTGACTTTAAGTCTTTAGTTAAGTACTTAGATAGTAATAACGTATCATTATATCCAGTAATAGAAAACGATAAGTTTACTTCTGGTCAAGGATACTATTCATTTAAGAACACTAATATTAGAGTATCAGGTTCTTATTCAAGGTTAATGTCTTATGACTTAGCTTTTGGCGAACAGGATACTAATGTGGATACTTATTCTTTACTATCACCGTCTATCTTTTCTGAAGTATATAGTAAGGTAGCTAAAAACTATTCTAAGTCTATAGTAAATGGAATATCTATTGGTGATATGACCGCTTTACTATATGGTGACTATGGCAAACAGAAGGTATCTCGTCAAAGTATGGAAACTACTATGACTGAAAGTTTAGACAACTTAAAGTCTTCTATCGGTTCAGTATTAGGTATCACTGCTAATGAGTATACTCTACCATACTTAGACCACATTACAGACGTTCCACTATCTTCCAGTAACTACGATATATTCGATGAGGAAGTTCCATTCTACTCCATAGTTATGCACGGAATAACTCCTTTAGCAAGTACTCCTATAAATGCCAGTGCCGACAACGAAACTTTACTATTACAATCCATGGCGGTAGGCATGAACCCTCGTTACGATATGATATTCGAGGAAACCAGTACTTTAAAAGATACTGAATTTGACGGTCTATACTACGCATACTACAAAAACTGGGTGGATACTGCAAGTCAGCAATACAGTTTTGCTAAGAACGTATTGGATGCAGTTAGCAACTCTTATATTACGTCGTATACACAAGACGGAAACGTTATCTATACGGAATACGAAAACGGTACTAAAACCGAAGTCGACCTCGATAGTAGGTCTGTTAAGGTGAACGGCACCGAATATAAATACTCCGACTATGTAACCAGTGAAGGAGGACAAAGTTAATGAAGAAAAAAAGTGGTGGTATTCAAATGCCATACGAAAAAAGAAAGAGCTTATATGGTTATGGATTTATAGCTCTTTGGTTAATAGGAACTATTAAGTGGTTCTTAATACCTTTGGCTACTTCTTTAGAGTTCTCTTTTAAGACTGTATCCCCTGAAGCTGGTGGTATGGTAAAGCATATTCCAGATGGTGGTATATTCTATAACTATCAATATGCGTTTGGTATAGACCCTAACTACTCTAAGTACTTAGTTCAAGTCTTACAAGATACCGCTTTAAAAACCCCTCTAATAATAATATTCTCACTATTCGTAGCAGTAATGTTGAACCAAAAGTTCAAGGGTAGAGGCTTTGCAAGAGCTGTATTCTTTTTACCAGTAATAATAGCTACTGGTCCAGTATACGCTATAATTTCAGGCGATATGAGTTCCAGTGGTAGTAACGACGCTTCACAGTTTTCTACCATGTTCCAAACTGACTTAGTAGGCGAACTTATGGAGTTTGTAGGCATATACGGTATTAGCGATACCATTACCGAAACTATTCAAAGTATTACGACTAATATATTCGGTTTAGTGTGGAACTCTGGTATACAGATACTAATATTCCTTGCAGCGTTACAGAACATTCCAGTTTCAGCTAAAGAGGCTGCACAGATGGAAGGTGCTACTGCTTGGGAGTACTTCTGGAAGATTACATTCCCTTATGTTAGCCCTATGATATTAGCTAACTTAATATTTACTATTATAGATTCGTTTACCGATACCAGCAACGCAGTAATGTCAAGAGTACTTGAAATGCAAAGTGACTGGAAGTACGGTGAGGCAGCCGCTATGGCTTGGTCTTACTTCTTAATAGTAATGGTCGCAGTGGGCATTATAGTATTTATAGTAAATAAGTTTGTTTACTATGAAGTAGATTAGTTAGGAGGGAGTATTTAATATGGCAATATCTACTACTAATGATAAAACTATTACTCCTAAAATGGAACGTAGGGTGGAAGACCGTGTACGTAAAGCCTCTATGAGTAAGGAAGAAAGAATGTATCTTAGAAATAAGAGCATTATGGAAAAGGTTTGGCCAGTATTTAGATTTTTAATACTATTTGGTCTATGCTTTGTAATACTATATCCTTTAATATTTATGGTTAGTTGTGCTTTTCGTCTTCAAACGGATATGAACGACCCTACAGTTATGTGGATACCAAGAAATTTAACTCTATCGGTAATTAAAGAGACTGCTCAGGCTATGAACTTTGGTACTACTTTAAAGAATACTCTATTTTTGAACGTGGGCTGTTCTTTAGTACAAGTATTAACTTGCTCTATTACGGGTTATGGCTTTGCAAGGTTTAAGTTTAAAGGTAAAAACGTTCTGTTTGGTTTAGTAATACTTATGATATTAGTACCTCAACAGATAATAAACATTCCACAGTATATGCAGTTTAGATACTTTATGGGTTCTAAGACTATAAACCTTATAAACACTTATTGGACTATGTATCTACCAGCATTTATGTGTAATGGTATTCGTGCAGGTTTAATGATACTCATATTTAGACAGTTCTTTAAAGGACTACCTAAAGAACTTGAAGACGCTGCATACTTAGACGGTTGTAGTCCATTTAGAACCTTTATTCAGATTATGATACCTAATGCTAAGTCTTCATTCTTAACAGTATTCTTATTCTCAATAGTTTGGTACTGGAACGACTACTACGTAAGTTCTTCATTCTTTACCGATAACCAAACTATGGCGTTAATGCTTAAAAACTTAGATACTCGTCTAAATACTGTACTATTCAACGATGCCTCAGTAGAAGTATCCATTAGAGAAAAGATAGTATGGATGGAGGCAGGTTGTTTAATATCCATAACTCCTATACTGATACTATATTGCTTTTTACAGAAGCAGTTCACTGAGGGTATAGAACGTTCTGGTCTTGTAGGCTAACCTACAACTTGATAGCATATTCTAAGGAACACATTTTTAGATGTGTTCCTTTTTTGATATAACTGGTAGTTTTTAATTGGGAACGTTACTTCCTATGCCCACCAAACACTATGGACTTTTTTGGATATATACTATATAATAGTCTTAGTGAATAAGTTCCTTAAAGACTTATACTTAACCGTGCATATATCTATACAGTACATATTTTAATACTTTTGGAAAGGTTGTA
>ERZ1026856.1368-NODE-1368-length-12366-cov-11.589879_pt1 | contig 12366 bp, 18 predicted proteins | sample MGYA00380158_ERZ1026856 | MGnify/ENA primary metagenome ERZ1026856 (study PRJEB33269, sample SAMEA4719794) | human gut metagenome | biome: human-associated habitat; feature: organic feature; material: feces | place: Cameroon | collected 2013-10 ...
GAATGGATTTAAGAAGGACTTTAAGAAGGATTTCAAAAGAGATTGGAATTCAAATTTTGGAAAAGATAAAGATGAAGAAGACTTCAAGAATAAATATAAATCTAAACCGAAGAAGAAAGTGGTAAGCCATGAAGAAGAATTTCTTGATATGTTTAAAGAAGATTCCGAGAAATCTAAGAACAGAAATCGCTACGAGACTCGAAAAGCAAAAAAGCGCAAAAAAGATTATTACGAAGATTTCGAAGATGATTGGAATTGATTTGATAAATGAACTAAAGGCGAAATAAATACGAAATAAACATGAAATTTTGCCGATAATATAATTTTACAAAGGGGTAGTTGAAATGTGTTATTAAGGCAGACCTTATGCGCTCAACTACCTCTTTTTTTACAATTTCCGATTTTGGGGAAAACGATATGAAAAATGCTGGTAAAAAGTTTGAACAGCTTTGGAAACAATCTGCTGAAAAGCAAGAATTGTTTATATTAAGATTAAATGATAGTGATATGTCTTTTAACCCGAACAAGGATTTAAGGTCTCGTTTCACTTTAAAATCTCCTTGTGATTTTATAATGTTTTATGATGGACATTTGTTTATGTTAGAAATGAAGAGTACACATAGCAAATCTATAAGTTTTCAAAGAGAAGAAGATGATAGTGGAATGATAAAGCTACATCAAATTAGTAGCTTATCAAATGCTGGTTTGCACGAAGGAGTTATTACGGGGTTCGTTATAAATTTCAGACATGAAGATGATGGAGAGCCGTATAGTGAAGATACATATTTTTGGCCTATTGAAGCGTTCAATGATTATTTTGTATCTAATGATAGAAAGAGTGCGAAACCTATAGATATAGTGCAACATGGTGGGATAATCGTGAAGCAAGAACAAAAACGAAAACTATATGACTATGATGTAAAGAAGATGTTAGAAGACATTATCAAAGAAAAAGGATGTGATTAAATGGGTAAGCAGCCCTATAATAAAATTTACACTCCCGAACGTTGGGAGGCAGTCAATGGGGAAAACAAAGACCTGATTGATGATTTTATTACAGAATGTAAAGCTCAACGTAAATCAGAGGGTACATAGAAGTAGTATTTTGCTGATTTAAGAAGAATCGCCATTTGGGTAATGTTGGAATGTGATAATAAATCTTTCCTTGAACTTTCCAAGAGAGATTTTAGACGCTTTATGATTTATTGTCAAGAAGAATGGGGACTTAGTGCGGCACGTTGTAATAGAATTTTGTCTTCATTACATATGATTTTAGATATGGCAGAAAACGATGATGATATGTATGAAGATTATACTCGTAACGCCAGTGAAAAGATTAAAGGAGTTCCTAAGAACGCAGTAAGAGAAATTGTATTTGTTCCTGATGAAGATATTACTTTGCTTTATAACAGATTAATGGAACAAGAAAGATATAAAGAAGCTACTTTACTTGCTTTGTTGTATGATAGTGGTTGTCGTAAAAATGAGATTGCTTAGGTGACAAGAAGCAGTATTACAGAGGATGGAAATTCAACTAACATTGTAAAAGGAAAGCGCTCGAAAAATTTTAGATGTCTTTATTTTAGTAGAACTAAAGAAGCTTTTAAAAAGTATAACGCTACTCGCACAGATGATTTAGATGCGTTGTTTATAAATGCAGAAGGCAAGCCAGCTACGGTTGGTAATATTTATGATTGGGTAAAGCTTTGGATAAAGGATTTAAAAGAGCTTACAGGAAAAGATTATGAACGGTTAACAGCCCACTCGTTCAGGCACTCATTTGTTTAGAACTTGTTAAGTGGAGAACATTATCTTTGCAAAGAGCTTAATCTTGGAGCAATTCCTCTTGAGAAAGTTAAAACGCTTTGTCATCATGAAAGTAGTGATACCACACTTGGTTATGCAATGAACACAGAAGAAAAAGATATAGAAGATTTGTTTGGTATTACTATTGGGTGAGGTAAAGCGTATGTATTATAAATGTTTAGCTTGTTAGAATGAGCAATGGATAGATGAAGATGGCGAAGATTCCGAATATACTAAAACAGATTATGATGAATTAGAGTTAAAAGATGGAAGAAAGGTAAAAGTATCGTTTCTTCATGTGTATTGTCCGCACTGTGGGCATGAGATGGTAGTGCGGGTATCGAAGTAAGGCAAATAAAAATACTTTTTTATTTGGATAATTTTTAAATTAATATTTGATTAAAGGAGATTTTCACCTATGGATGAAAATGTAAAAGATAATAAAGTTGTCGATTTTCCAGTTAAGGAAAATGTTAATCCTGAAAATGAAACAGAAAATAAGATTCCAGAACAAATTAAACTCGCAGAACTTGTTAATGTTGCTTCTCGTTTTGTTCAGGGTAAAACTTCTGTAGAGGAACTGGATGAACTTGGTAATAGAATGACCATTAGGAATTATATTCCCATTCTTGATAAGATGCGTCTTATCATGGCTATTATTTTTAAGTTTAATGCAGAAGATGTAGAGATGCACGAGATTCGTGTTATTAATATGGAACGTGAATTGTTCTTTGATGTCCTGTTGGGTGGTTATGCCTTGATTGATGTAAACGACCCTGATTTGAGGACTTATCAATCTTATGATTTACTTTATCCTTTGTTTGCTAATTTTATCTTGCAGTATTGCAAGGATGACTATAGCAAGATTGTTAAGATGATTGAAGATTCTCTTAACATTTACGCCATGAAAGATTTGGATTCTTTGTTTAATAATGTTGATTACAAGGCTCTTAAGGAAAGTGCTAAACAGCATGAAGAATTGATTGAAAAGCTTGAAAAGAACAAAGAAATGGTTGCGAATTTGCGTAGAATCATGGACGCAACAGACCCGAACACTAAGAAAGTTTTGGATAATATTAGTGAGATTGCGAATGAAGAAGCAAAACAAAGTCTTAGTGAATTAACTAAGCAATCTAAAAAAGAAACAAAATCAAAGTCTACAAGAGGTAGAAAAAAGAAAACTGAAGAGTAATATTAAAAATGAATAACAAGAGGGTGTGTAGAGCACCCTCTTTTATCACATAAGAAGGAGGATAATATGGATTTTTATCAAATTCAATAGATAAATAGTTATATAAAGACTGTTTTAAAAACACTTGATAAAGAGTTAAAAACAGTTTAGGAAATAAAGAAGATGATTCCACAAAAGGTATCAGCGATAAAAAATGAAGTTTATGGATATTATAGAAATATTCAAGAAAGTGTTTTTAAAAAAGTTTTTGATGAATATTATGGAAAATACTATGATGAACAATCTTTAATTTCCTCTTTAACATTTACTTCAAATAGTATAAATGTATATCCTGATATTACTTACGATTCCAGTAAATTTAGATTTTTAAATTCTATGGAAAGAGGTCAATTAGATAGAGGACATAATCCATCAAGGGTTTCAACTATAGATGATTTTATAGACCCTGATTTTGAATCTTCTTATGTTGGGCCTTTTGAAGAATAGATGTTTGCTGATGATGCAGATGCTATATATTGGGAAGAAATGAATATAGACCCAATAGATGACTGGAATTTAAACAAACAAAATAATAATGTAAATACTTTAGCCTTATCTCCATTAGATGAGGTTTATAAAACAGCGTTGCAACGAGGGCAACAAGAATTTTTAAAACAATATAACTCTTCAATTAAACAAAAATTAGAAAAGAAATATGGTATTTCTTTATAATATGGAGGTAATATATGGCTATTGATAGAGAATTGCAAAAACAAGCAGAAGAACTTATTAGGCAAATAAATGATGCCAAAACTGTTATGTACGATTTGGAAACTACAAGCGCAAACAAAGGAAATGCTGGAAAAAGTTATTGGAAAGACGACCAAGGTAAAAGTAAACCAGCATTAAATCGTCATGCCGTTACTTTTTCTGCGTTTCAACCCAGTACAGGTAAAATATATGATACTTGGGTGGATTATGGAAGTCAAGACGTAAATGATGAGGTTTTTCTTGAGGCTATTAATTTAACAAATGAAAATGGTCAACTGATTGATAGTGCTATTTAGTTAAGGCAAAAGTTAAATATTAGACACCAAAAAGAAATTACTTCTATAAAATCTCTAAGAGCTAAACAACAGGAAAAATATCAAAAGCTTAACAGTGAAAGAAAAACGGCTCAATAGATTGCGGAAGATTTGGTTGCCACGTTTAACTCTCAAAATGGGATACAAATGGTTGGTTTTAATAATCATAATTTTGATGATGAAATTATGCAAGAGCTGGCTAAAGCCCAAGCTAAAGTGTCAAAAAGTAGAACTCCTGTAACAAAAACTTCTAATGTTTTTAAAAATAGTTTGGATGTTAGAGAAGCTGTAGCTAAACTTTTTGATTCCTATGGACTAAAAAAATCTGATTTTACAGGAAGTATGAAACTACAAGATTTAGCCGGTTTAGTTAGGGGACAAGCTTCAAAAGCTGCTCATAGTGGTGAAGACGATGTGTAGACTACAGCTTTATTAGCTAAATCTTTGGGGTCACAAAATAACATCGTTGAAAAATATGCTCAAGCGGTTAGAAAAGTATTAGATATTCAATCTCAATCAGGAAACCCTATAGCTCAAAGCACAAGAAAAGGCAGCGATTATAGAGCGGTTTATTCTGCTGTCTTTAATGTTTTAAATGAAGAAGTTCAAAATAGAAATAAAGCAAACTTAGATATTAATGCTATAGATATGGATAAAATTGTAACTGCTTCTTTATCTCAATTGGCTTCTTCTTCTCAACGGAGAATTGTTCAAAATACTTCTAAAGAAGTAGCCCAAGCTAAAACTTTTGCTTAGAGTGTTGTTCAGCAAGCTCGTAACTCTCAAAATAAAAATGCAGTAAGTGCGCTTACAGGAACACACATTCTTCAAAGGGGAAAACTTTTTGGACAAGATTTTACAAGATTGAATCAAATTAATGCTTCTGATTATTTGGAACAAATTTATAATCAAGCTGATAAGTGGGGAGTTGGTGTTGTTGCTTCTGTAGAAGGGGATAAATTAAAAGTAGGTTTTTATCCTAAACAACAAGGTTTTAATGGAGACTGGGATAAGATTGCCAGCGTTAATCTTGGAATTGTAGATAATAAGCGGATGATTCGTAGTGGAGTTGGTTCTGCGGCAAATCTTATGTATACCACTTTAAAATGGGGAGAAGATTCTAAAGGTAATAAAAAGGCTACTCCAGCTTTAATTACATCTATGGAGATGCAATTAAAAAATTTGGCTAATTTGTTTGGTTATAATAGAGAAGCTGATAATCCTACTGAGTTTACTAAAAATATTCTTGGGGGGAATATAAAAACAGCATCAGGTTCAATGAAATTTGCAGCCCGAAATGCTTTATCTGGAGCTCCTACAACTCAACAAAGTAAAACGATTCAAGAAGCTATTGGTCAAATTTGGGGCGAAAAGAATCCAGAACAATTAGCTACTACTTTGGGAATGGTTTCAAATTCTGATTTAGCTTCTTCTTTTTACTCTCAATTTAAAGATATGGTAGATAAAGTCTATGAAAATCAGTTTAAGGCTTCTGGAAGAACTAAAGGTAATGCAAGAACAGTTGACCCTTACAATTTAAGTCCAGATGAAGAGAAACGCTTTAATTTGGCGTATGCTATGATAGCAGGACTTAGTGACCAAGATTTGCAAAAACAGGCATCTTTAGTTCAAGATGAAATTTTAAAACAAATTTTGGTTGGCGATGACTTTAAATACACGAGAGACAATTTCAGAAAATTTGCTAACAATGGATTAATGCCTAATTTTGAGGGGTTAAAAGAAGAAACTTTCTTGTCCAATATGTTTACAATTGGTGGCGCAAAAGATATTTTACCTTTAAATATGTTGGGAGATTTTTCTAACCGTTCTTTAAGTCAATCTTTTAACTATCAACAACGAGCAGTTGTTCCGTCTATTGTTCAAACAGGGAAACATAGTATATTTAGTAGTTCCATTGGTAAAGCTTTAGGGGTAAATTATGATTCTTTAGAAAGAAGTTAGCATTTTGGCGCTACAACTAACGATGAAGATTTATTAAAAGCTGTTCAAGAATTGAGTAATATTTATCCAATTTTGAAGAACTTTATGGGGTCTGTCCGAGAAGGCGGTATTCTCATGTCTTCTGACATGGCTAAAGAATTAACTTCTTATAAAGAAGTTTTGTCTAAAGGAATTTCAGCAAAGAAAATTCGGGTTGCCTTTAAAAATAGATTTGGTGTTACAGATAAAGATTTAGAAGATTTAGAGGTTGGCGACACCTTAGAAATAAATCCTGACCAACAATTAATAGAAGGTTGGGAGGGTACTTATAAATTCGGTAAAGGATTTTCTGTAAAATCTGGAGATTTAGTTCTTGGAATTAGAAGAACCGCTCAGGGATTTTAGGCTTTAACAAGACAATTGGATACTGTTAAAAATGGTTCAAAAATATTAACTGAGGGGGGTGGACGTTATACCGCCAGAGTATTACCAACAGAAATCTTTAATCAAATCACTGATAAATTGGGGGTTTCTGGAGCGAGATATTTAACAGAAGCTCATGGTATGCAAACAAGAAAATATATGCCCCAACTTGCTGGTAGATTTTCTTATTTAACCCAAGCGTCAGGAAAAGATATTCAAGAAATTTACCAAATTATGCAAAAAGTTGCTCCTACTTGGGCAAAAATGTTAAAGGTCGTTGACGGAAAATTTGAAAGCAATTCTTTTTATGACCAAAAAACAGGTAATTACAAATACTATACTGCAAATGGAGCTATTAGAAATTTAGTTAAAGATGAAGTTGGTGCAAGAAAAGCTTTTGTTGAAAGCTCTAAAAATAGCGAACTTGAAAAATTAGGACGAGCTTTATTAGGAAATTCTAATTATGAGGCAACTAAAGGGTTAACAGCTTAGGCTTTAAACATGGCTAAAGATGCGGCATATTTTGAATCTTCTGGTTTTGGTTCTGCTAACGATGTGGAAAAGGGAAGAGTTAAATATGCTTATAGAGAAAGAGATGCTTTCTCTCGTTCTGTAAGAGGCGCTCAATCTGCCATCGCTCCAGAAAATCAAGAAGGATTGGCAGCATATGTAAGGTCTGAAGAAGCAATTCAAAATCTTTATGGTAAAGAAGGTAAAAAGGCTCAAAAGATTATAGCTGGGTTTGAGAAATTTTATAATCTTTCTCAAGCGCCTACAAGAAGCCAAATGCCTAAAAAGACTATAAAATTAGTATGGGGAAGTGCTGACCCTTCTAAGGGAGAAATTGATATTAGTCAAGCGTTAACGGATTTCAATTGGGAAAACGGTAGCGTAAAAAAGGATGAATATGAACAATCTGCTATGGGGTTAGTAAGAGATTTCCAAAAATATCATCTTGGTTATAATAATGCTCCAATAACTTTAGATTTGGCTGGATTAAGAAAAATTGCACCTAATTTTTCAGGAGACAATGAATTTAGTTTGTTAACGGATGTTAAGCCGTTAATCACAGATGATGAAAATTATATCCCTTCTTTAACAGATAAAGTTTTAAATCAAATTGTTAGGGCAGCTTAGACTGGTGTTTCAGTAGAAATAGATGAAGCGTTCAATTCTGCCAGAGACGCAATAAGAGAAGCAGCTACTAATAAAGATAGTGATATAGTAAAAGCGGCAACGGAGAGTAAAGTTCCAAATGCTTCTTACTTAAAAGCTATTGGTATTAATGATGCTTTAGATAACAATTTGATAAAACGGGGCACTTTACAAAACACTGCTTTTATTACTTCTAAGAGATTAAAAGCTCTTTTAACAACTTCTAAAAATAGTCCCAATAGAGGGAAAAATCTTCTTCAAAATGTTTAGAATCTTAGTTGGATGTATCGTGCTGGAACAGGTAATTCCAAACTTGGGAAAATGGATTTAACTAAAGAAATAGATGTTTAGAGTTCTATTTCTGACCTTGCTAACATGGAGAAAAAACTTGTAAACGCCATTGTTGATGCAGTGAAAAACGGTCAAATGGACATTACAGGTTAGCTCCATAGATACCCCAGTACCACAGGCTTAGATATTCGTCATACCAGAATTGGGATAGATGATTTCAATGCAAGTAACGATGCTGTAGAACTTGGTAGAGGTCTTTCTATTGCGACCAATGCTGACTATGATGGTGATAAGGTTTGGCTTAGAGCTGTTATGGGGTCTGGTAAATACGATAACTTTGAACAATATCAAAAAGCCTATAACGCTGCTAAGAATTTAAGGGAAATTGAAGATAAAATTGCAAATGATTTGGCTTCTTGGGACAAGCAAAGAGAAGCTGAAAAGGCCAAAAAAGGTGAAACAGATGAAGATTTAGTTAAAGATTTAACTAATCGTAATCCCAACTGGTTTGCCTCTCTTATGTCAAAATCCAATAAAGATTATGTCGGACAGTTTTCTAATTTAGGCACTCGTGTTAGAAACGCAATGTCTAAAACAGGATTTGATGAAATGGGTGGAGATGCGGCTGGACAGGCAAAGTTTATTAGAGCTTTCTTTGAGGTTTTTGAACAAGATTCAATTTCTGCTAAAAAAGTTTTTGCTCGTTTAAGTAAAGAACAAGGAGAAGATGTTGCGGTTGACGAATTAACTAAATTGTTTAATACAATTATGGGAGGAACTTTACCGCAAATTGAAGAAGCTATTACGCAAGCTCAAAAGATGGGTATTATTGGCGAAATGCTTGATACTCGTCAATTCCAAAGTGCTCGTTTCAGTTTAAGGGAAACGAACTTTGATATGTATAAAAAGATGGGCTTAGATAAATACGAATCTGTTGATGCTAATGGAAATCTTCTTTTTGATGCACTTCCAGTTGATGTTTTGCTGAAATCTTTTTAGAATTTTAACTCTTTTATGATTAGTAAGGGCTTTAACGGTATTCAAGATGCTATTCATAAAAACTCCAGATTGGATAATATGAAAAACAATCCTGTTGCTGTTATGGCATCGAGAGTTCAAAGAGTACCTAATAATGTAACTGTTCAATCTCGAACCAGTCAAGAAGAATTAAAGAAAGCTGCGGCATAGGCTCAAGCTGTTGTTAATTCTTTTGCGACTGTTTCTTCGGATAAAATAGTTACGGATAATGCAAATGGTAAACATGATAATTGGTTTAAAGAAGACCAATTTATGGGAACCGTTGCAATAGACAACAGTGGAATTGATAGCGTAACAACTTTATTAAAGACTTTATTTACAAACCGTTTAGATGAAAACCAAATGTCTTTTAAAGACAGACAAAATCTTCATGCGTCTGCGGCAAGACGGACTTTTATGCACGGATTAATGGAGTTAATTGGAAAAGAATCTAAAAATGGTAGAGAAATAAGTGCAGAAGATTTAGTTGGTACTAAAGAATATGAAGACCTTGAAAACGCTTTGCGAAAAGAGTTGGGATTGTCCGCCACTCCTGAAAGAATTGCTTAGATGCGAAAGAGGGCCAACGCAGCAGCGGCAGTTGGTAGAGCTCAAGGTTTAATCGGAAAAGATACTTTCCAAGAACTTAATTTAGGTGGGTATTTTACTGATTCTACTGGTGGGGTTGGTAGTAGAGGAGTAAAAGGTACTGCGGACGTTATTTCTTATCAAAACGGAAAAGCGATTGTAGGCGACTGGAAATTTTCTCAAGATTCAAGCCCTGAAACCTATATGGAAAGACTTCTTCAGGCTAATATTTATCTTGGTATTGAGGAAAAGAAAGTTAAAGATACTATTGATAAATTAGAGGCTCAGAAAAGACAAAATAATGGTATTTTAAGTTCGGATGATGAACAAAGATTACAAAAATTAACAACTTATAGAGACGCTCTTGAAAATGGTGAAGTCCAAATTTTAAGGAACCATGAAAGAGATGGACAAGTTGTAACAGAATTAAGTAGGGCTAAACGTTTAAGCTCAGAAGATATATTTGCTTTATTACAACATTTAATGAGTGGTAATATAACTGAAGCCACTAAAATTGCAGCTAAAGCAGATGCTAATTCTTACGATAGAAAATATTTTGATGAAAATGGTAACGAAACCTTTAGTCAAGATGCTTATAATCAAGCTAAATCTCAAAACGCTCAAAAGGTTTCTGACCTTAAAGAACAAGGTGCAGCTTATAAAGAGCTTATTAATATGGAAGCGGAATTGGCTACTCTTAAAGCAAGAAACAATTCTGAAGACGCTGAAGACATTAAATATTTGGAAGGAATTGTTGCAAGTAAAAAAGAAAGCTTGAATCTTGATTCTAACGCAACTATTAATAAGCAAGCTCTTTTACAAGAACTTCAAAAGAGACATCAACAGATTGTTGAAGAAATAAATGCTTTACAAGGTTTAACTAAAGAACAAAAACAAGCGTTTGTTGATTCTGCAAACTCTGAATATGCAAAGCAACGTAGGTTTATTAATAGAGCTTATACTTCTTATGAAAAAGTTGGTGCTGTTAACCCTAAAGAGTTTGAATCTTTACAACGTGGTTGGTTTAGTGGTCAACAAACTGCTAATCGTTTGAAGAATGATATTGCTATCGCTCAATCTAAGAGTAGAGGAATGAGTGGTCAGGCGGCTATTCAACACTCTAATTATATTGCAAGATTGCAACAGTCTTTGAACGATGTTCAAATGAACAGTCCGACTCTTACCAGAAATCAAAATGGTGATTATGTCCTTAAATCTGGCGAAAGAGAAATTGTTGCTTCTAAGGAACAGGCTCTTGAAATTCAAAAACAAATTAATCTGTTGACACAAGAAGAAGCTAAGAACCAGTTAAGGTTGGGTGCTAATATTCAGCAAAACACTGGATTCTTAGATAGATTGAAAGATAACTTCAAGATGTCCTTTAGTTAGATTGGTAACTATATGATGGGTTATTTCTCTTTCCAAGGAATTGAGAGAGTAATTAGACAGGTTACTTCTGCTACTGAACAATTAGACCAAAGAATGGTTGACCTTCAGATTGCAAGTGGTTATACCAGAGATGAAATCAATGGTATGATGTGGGATTTCAATAAACTTGGAACTGAAATGGGTAAAACCACTCAAGAAATTGCAGCAGCAGCTAACGATTGGCTTCGTGCTGGTTATGAGGGACAAGAGGCATCTCAATTAACGGAAGCTTCTATGCAATTAGCTACACTCGGTATGATTAACTCTGCTGATGCTACGAGTTATCTTATTAGTGTGCTTAAGGGTTGGAAACTTGCGGCAAGTGATATTAATGGTGTTGTTGACAAATTAACTGCTGTTGATATGGCGGCGGCTTAATAAAATAGGTCGTTTATTATGGTAACATAATAATAGAAAACATATTTAATTGCTGGAAAAGCCTTAGAGCTTTATAAACCACAACATAAAGATGAAACAAGCTTAAGTGTGATGGTAAAAAATTATAAGGATTGGTTAACCAGCAGCTAAGGTTCGAATAGAACAAAGTTCATCGACTATCTCGAAAGAGAGTAGAGGGGTTAGTTGTAAAAGCTTCTCGAAAAGGTATGCTCCTTAATAAAAGGATGAAGATATAGTCAGTGCTCATATGAAAGTATGAGGGGAAACCAAGTAGCTTAACGACCTACTTAAACATAACAGATTAGTGCGGGTAAACAAAATTGCCCGAAATACGGAAACGTAGATTATGTGTAATTAAACTGAAAAGAAAGGAGGAATACTTATGTTATTAACTAAAGAAGTAGAAGTAAAAATTACTAAAACTAATTTAGAATATTTTTTAACAAAAGGTTACAATTGTAATATTAAAGATAAAATAATGGTAGACCCTTTTGATTTGGGAAATCAAAGTGAGAAAGAGATATTGTATAAATGTGATTATTGTGGAAAAGAAATAAAATTGCATTGGTGTGATTATTTTAAAAAGAGAAATAGAGAATATTCTGAAGCTGGAGATTTTTGTAATGATTGTGCTAAAAAGGAACGAGCAGAATGGTTTAAGGCAAATAAAGAACAAGAATATAAAAATATTTATACAAACGCTCGAAACAAAGCAAAAGAAACCTGTTTGCAAAAATATGGGTGTGAAAATGTAATGCAAAATACCCAAATAAAAGAAAAACTTAAAGAATCCATACAAAAGAAATATGGTGTGGATAATGTAATGGAATTGCCTGAGATTAGAGAAAAAATAGCTAAAACTCTTGGAAACAACCAAGAATTAGAAACTTTTGTAAGTGAAAATGGTAAAACTTATTATAAATACAAGGGAATTCCATGCAGCCAAAACCAATTGCATTTACATGAATTGTTGGGTGGAGAATTAAACGGATTTATTTCTTACTACCCTGTTGATTTGTTGTTTTTTGAAGATAAAATTTATTTGGAATATAATGGAACGGG
>ERZ1026856.1371-NODE-1371-length-12349-cov-4.383276_pt1 | contig 12349 bp, 11 predicted proteins | sample MGYA00380158_ERZ1026856 | MGnify/ENA primary metagenome ERZ1026856 (study PRJEB33269, sample SAMEA4719794) | human gut metagenome | biome: human-associated habitat; feature: organic feature; material: feces | place: Cameroon | collected 2013-10 ...
ACCGGCGGGGACGCCGAGGAGGCGCTCGCCGACCACGAGACCCCCGCGCTCCGTCGCAGGCTCATCGCGTCGCTGGGCTTTCTTCTCGCACTGATGTATCTCTCGATGGGCCACTGTATGTGGGGCTGGCCGGCTCCGGAGTTTCTGGATAAGGACCCCGTGGCCATCGGGCTGACGGAGCTTCTGCTCTCGGGCATAGTCATGGTCATAAACCAGAGGTTTTTCATCAACGGCTTCAAGGGCCTCGTCCACCGTGCGCCCAACATGGACACGCTCGTGGCGATGGGTTCCGCCGCCGCCTTCGGGTACAGCACCTATGCGCTCTTTGCGATGAGCGCGGCCCAGCTGGCCGGGGGCGCCGCCGCGGCCGAGGAGTGGATGCACGAGTTCTACTTTGAGTCCGCCGCGATGATACTCACGCTCATCACCGTGGGCAAAATGCTCGAGGCGCGCTCAAAGGGCAAAACGACCGACGCGCTCCGCGGCCTTATGAGACTCGCGCCGAAAACCGCGAACGTCATCCGAAACGGCGAGGAAACGACCGTTCCCGTCGCCGAGGTCAAGCGCGGCGACATCTTCGTCGTCCGCCCCGGCGAGAGCATTCCCGTGGACGGCGTCATCACCGAGGGCCACAGCGCCGTTGACGAATCCGCGCTCACCGGCGAGAGCATTCCCGTGGACAAGGCGGCCGGCGACGGCGTCTCCGCCGCAACGATAAATCAGGAGGGCTTTATTCGCTGCGAGGCGAGCCGCGTGGGCGAGGATACTACCATCTCCCAGATCATCAAAATGGTCTCCGACGCCTCCGCCACCAAGGCCCCCATTGCAAAGACCGCGGACAAGGTCTCCGGCGTGTTCGTCCCCGCCGTGCTGGCCATCGCGCTCGTCACGCTCACGGTCTGGCTCGCGAAGGGCGCGGGCGCGGGCTTCGCGCTCGGCAGGGCCATCTCTGTGCTGGTCATCTCCTGCCCCTGCGCGCTGGGACTCGCGACCCCGGTCGCCATCATGGTCGGCAGCGGCATGGGCGCAAAGCACGGCATACTCTTCAAGACCGCGACGGCGCTCGAAAACGCGGGACGTACCGCGGTCGTCGCGCTCGACAAGACCGGCACCATCACCGAGGGCAAGCCGAGAGTCACCGATATACTCCCGACCGACGGCATGGACGAGAACGAGCTGCTCTCCCTTGCCGCCGCGCTCGAGAGCTGCAGCGAACACCCGCTTGCAAAGGCGGTCATGGACTGCGCGGGGCAGCGCGGCATAGCCGTTAAGGACGTCGCGGACTTCCGCGCGGTGCCGGGCAACGGACTTGCCGGTACGCTGGACGGTAAGGCCGTCGTCGGCGGCAGCATGAGCTATATAGGAAAGCTCGCCGCTCTCGGCGAGGCAGAGGGAAAATGCGCCGAGCTTGCTCAGCAGGGAAAAACGCCGCTGCTCTTTGCCGCCGACGGTAAGCTCTGCGGCATAATAGCCGTGGCGGACACCATCAAGGACGACAGCCGCCGCGCCGTTGAGGAGCTCAGACACATGGGCATCCGCGTGGTCATGCTCACCGGCGACAATCAGCGCACCGCCGAGGCCATAGGCCGCGAGGCGGGCGTGGACGAGGTCATCGCCGGGGTGCTGCCCGACGGCAAGGAGGCCGTTATCCGCCGCCTCTCTCAGGAGGGGCGGACCGCCATGGTGGGCGACGGCATAAACGACGCTCCCGCCCTCACGCGCGCGGACGTCGGCATAGCCATCGGCGCGGGCGCGGACATCGCGCTGGACGCGGCGGATGTGGTGCTGATGAACAGCCGCCTGAGCGACGTTCCCGCCGCCATACGTCTCAGCCGCGCGACACTGCGCAGCATAAAGCAGAACCTCTTCTGGGCGTTCTTCTATAACTCCGTAGGCATTCCCATCGCGGCGGGCGCGTTCGTGTCGCTGGGACTCAAGCTCAGCCCCATGCTCGGCGCGGCGGCGATGAGCCTTTCGAGCTTCTGCGTGGTGACGAACGCGCTGCGGCTCAATTTCGTTGACATTTATGACAGCAAAAAGGACAGAATAATTAAGCAGAAACGAAAGGAGAAAAAAACCGTGGAAAGAACCATGCATATCGAGGGCATGATGTGCTCTCACTGCGAGGCAAGAGTGAAAAAGGCGCTGGAGGCCGTTGACGGTGTCGAGAGCGCGGTCGTCAGCCACAGCGCCGGGACCGCGGTGGTCACGCACAGCGGCGTTTCCGACGAGGCTCTCAAGGCCGCCGTCGAGGCGCAGGACTACAAGGTAACAGGCATAGAGTGAATAAAAGGCCGGGGGAGACGCCAAGCACCCCCGGCCTTTCACTCATAAAACGCGGCCTTTCCGGGAATAATCCCGATAGGAAAAGGAGGCGTATTTATGATAGAACAGGACACCGTTAAGCTCCTGCGCGAGTGCGACGCGGGGATAAAAATGGGGACAAGCTCCATAGACGACGTGGTCGGCAGAGTCAAGTCCCGCAGAATGAAAAACAGCCTTGAGGCCATACGCGGCGAACACAGCCGGCTCGAGGACGAATGCAGCCGCCTGCTCTGCTCCTACGGCGACGAGGGCAAGGCCCCCGGCGCGGTGGCGGAGAGCATGTCGTGGATAAAGACCAACCTGAAGCTCGCCGTCGACGGCTCCGACGCCGCCATCGCGGAGCTGATGACGGACGGGTGCAATATGGGCGTCAAGTCGCTCAACCGCTATCTCAACCAGTACAAGGCCGCCGACGAGCGCAGCAAGGACATCGCCAAGCGACTCATAAGTCTTGAGGAAAAGCTTGCGCACGATATGCAGGGATATCTCTGAGGACTTCTCCGGCAGGCATGAAAGTGCCTGCCGTGTCCGTATATTGACAAAAACTCCGCTTTGCCGTAGGATATCGGTGAACGGAGGCGAGAGATATGGAATATGATATCAGGCCGGGGATATACCGGCACTTCAAGGGAAACGACTATCAGGTGCTGTACCTCGCGCGCCACAGCGAGACCGGGGAGGAAATGGTCGTCTACCGCGCGCTGTACGGCGAGAGGGGGATATGGGTGCGCCCTGCCTCCATGTGGAACGAGACCGTGGAGCGCGGAGGGGAACGCTTTCAGCGCTTTCGCTACATAGGCCCCGCGCCGGAAAAGGAGCAGCTTTGAACGCAAACGGCACGAACAAGACCAAGAAACGCGCCGCGGCCACGGCAGCCGCGGTGATAGCTGCCGCGGGAACGGTCCTCGGAGGCAGCTTTGACTCGCCCGCGGATCTCATGGACGACGATGACGCGATGATACCCGTCCAGACCACCGAGTACGCCGCGGACGACGAGTGCGACGGCGGCGGGGACGACGCCGGGGAACCTGAAAAGCGCTCCCTGCGCCGCAGAGTGCGCCGTCTCGTGCAGACCCTGCCCGCCGGAGTGCGTGCGGCGGTCGGCGTGCCGCTCTGGTGCGTCGGCTGGCTCGTCATCACGGCGGCCTCCGCGCTCTGGAGCGCGGTCCTCTCGCCCGTCGCGGGCGCGGTCCTTCGCTGCGCGGCGACGGCCGGGATAATGCTCGCGGTCATATTCGCGATGATGAAAATAGTTTTTCCCGATATGCCTGTCAAACGGATATTCAACAGACGCAGTATCCTCACCGCGCTGTTCGGCACGGCGGCGGTGGGCGCGGCGGACGCGCTCATGTGCGTATTTCTGCCCGAGGAGCGGACGGCGGCGGAGCTTGTGCGCTTTTTCGGTTCGCTCGCCGTGTTCACGCTCAGCGCCCTGCCGCTCATCTCCGCCGAGGTGGAGCGTATGCGCGCGGAGAGGGTGCGCGAGGAGGAAGAGGACAGGGAGGAATATCTGCGGCGTCTCGCGCTTGAGATAGCCGACAGCGCGGCGGCAAAATAAAAGCGGCGCACCGGTGAGGAGAGAATTTCACCGGTGCGTTTTTGCTGTTGACTAAAGTGAAGAAAAAATGTAAAATATACCGATACTTTAGTGTTCAGCGGTGGAAAGATATGGCGGAACTGAAATTCGGCGACGCGAGCCGCCTTTCACATGCGTATATCGTGACGGCCGGATCACCGGACGAAGCGCTCAGGGCAGCGCGGCAGATAGCCGCCGCGGCCGTGTGTATGCGCGGACGCGACGTTCCCTGCGGGGAGTGCCGCGCCTGCCGCAAGGCGCTCACCGGCATTCACCCGGATATCACCCTTGTCTCACGGCTCACGGATGACAAGGGGCGCAAAAAGCGCGAGATCGGCGTCGACCAGATACGCGCCGTCATCGCCGACGCGTATGTCCTGCCGAATGAGGCGGAGCGAAAGGTGTATATCATCGACGAGGCGGACGCCATGAACGTCCCCGCCCAGAACGCGGCGCTCAAGCTCCTTGAGGAGCCGCCGAAGGGCGTGCTGTTCCTGCTCTGCACCGTGAACGCGCAGCAGCTCCTCCCCACGGTGCGCTCCCGCTGTGCCGAGATCGACCTCGGCGGGGACGGGGCGGCCGCGGACGAGGAGACCGAAAAGCTCGCCAGGGCGTTTATCCGCGCGGCGGCCTCAGGCGACCGGGCAAGGCTCTTCGCGTGGTGTGCGAAGAACGAGACCATGGACGCGAGAGCGGCGGCGGACTTTCTTGAATGCGCCGGGGAGCTTACGGCGGACATGCTGTGCCTGAGAAGAGACGCGCTTGGCATGAGCCGTGAGGAGCTTACGCACCTCAACGCGCTCACGGCGCGCTGTCTCGGGTATCTCAAGGTGAACACGGGAGTCAAACATATATTTGGCCTGCTGGCGGCGGACGCCGTCGCCGGGGGCGGAAACAGAGGAAAATGAATTGATCGAAGTAGTAAGCATAAAATTCAAAAACAGGGGAAAATGCTATTTCTTTTCCCCCAACGGCCTGAAAATACCCTCCGGGGAGCGTATCATAGTCGAGACCTCCAAGGGACTTGAGATCGCCGACTGCGTGCGCGGCAACCACTTCGTGGAGGATAACGCCGTCGTGCAGCCGCTGCGCCCGGTGGTGCGCCTCGCGACCTATGACGACATGCGCGTCGCGGAGATAAACAAGCAGCGCGAAAAGGAAGCCTTCGAGATCTGCCAGAAGAAGATCGCGGAGCATGGCCTCGACATGAAGCTCGTGGACGTGGAGTGCAATTTCGAGGGGAACAAGACCATGTTCTTCTTCACCTCTGACGGGCGCGTGGACTTCCGCGAGCTGGTGAAGGACCTCGCGGGCATTTTCCGCAACCGTATCGAGCTGAGGCAGATCGGCGTGCGCGACGAGGCGAAGATGATCGGCGGTATCGGCATCTGCGGAAGACCCTACTGCTGCAGCCAGTTCCTCGAGGACTTCCAGCCCGTCTCCACCAAGATGGCGAAGGTGCAGTCCCTCTCCCTCAACCCCACCAAGATATCCGGCAGCTGCGGCCGGCTCATGTGCTGTCTGCGCTATGAGCAGGAGGCCTATGAGGACCTCATCAAGAGCGTTCCCAAGCAGGGAGCATTCGTCGAGACGAAGGACGGCTACGGCACCGCCGTGCAGGTGAACCTCCTCCGTCAGACCGTCAAGGTCAAGCTCGACGGCTCCGACGATGACACGCTCAATGTCTACAGGTCCAACGAGCTTGCGGCCGTACCCGGCGGCAGGCCCAAGGAGGGCGAGCCTCTCCCCTCGGTACTCAAGTATGTACCCGAGGAGCCGGAGGAGGAGCAGGAGGACGAGTGGAAGATGCCCGTCATGCTCCCCGAGGAGCCGGCGGAGAGCAGGAGCGAGCAGGGCGCGCCGGAAAAAGAGCCTCGCCGCCAGAACAACCGCCGCCGCGGGCGCGGAAAGCCCAAGACGGAGAGCGGCGTGAGGGAAGCCTCTCCGGCGCAGAGCGGGAAGAAGGCCGACCGGCCCGCCGAGAAAAAGAGCAGGGAGCGCGACGGGGAAAAGCAGCTCGTCAAGCCCCAGCCGAAGGGCGAGGGCGGCGAGAAGCAGACCGGGGACAAGCCCCAGTCCAGACCGCGCCGCAGACCGGTCGGCGGCTCCTCCGTAAAGCCGGTAAAGTCCGAGCAGAAGAGCGCCGAGGCAAAGGGCGAGAGCGCGAAGAAGGCCGCTCCCCAGCCCCAGAACGCCGCCTCGAACGGCGCGGAGCATAAGAAAAACAACCGCCGCCGCGGCTATTACCACAAGCCCAAGACAAAGGCCCCCGGCGAGGCCAAGGGCTGAAAAGATCAAAAAAGCTCCCGCCCGGATATTCGCCGGGCGGGAGCCGATATTTTGTTCCGGTGTACCGGGCAAATCACAGCCTCCTGATCGGGTGGCGTATGACGGTCCTGAGCTTGTCGCGCGCGACCCTGCGCGCGTCGGACAGGTATATCTCGTGGTGGAGCCTCACGCCGCTGAGATCGTTGACATAGCCGTTTTCCGCGAGGAACGCGTCCATGAGGGACACCGTCGCGGGTTCGTCGTCGTAATCGCCGACGTGCATTATCTGCACGCACAGCCCCTCGTCAACGCTCAGAAGCTCCGCGCAGGAGCAGTCCAGCTTTTTCTTCCGGGACGCCGTCTCGACGGCCCAGTCAAAGTCGGCCTTTGTCACAAAGTCCGGCAGACGGATGACGGATATCCAGCTGAACGAGGATTTGTCCGAATAGTCTATCGCGGTCCTGCCCTCCTGCTGCCAGAAGCCCTCCAGCGGGGGAACGACGTATTCAAAGAAGCCCTCTATCCTGTGGTCGGTCTTATAGCTCATCTTAAGGGTGTAGGCGACGGCATACAGGACGCCGATGGCGCTCTTGTACGCGCCGCCCTCCTCGTTCGGGTCCCCCTTGCCTCTGACGGCGATGTAGTTCGCCCGCGGCACGGTCACGATCTCGGGCGTGTTCTTCGGCATGTAGAATTCCTTGTATTCCTTCTTGAAATCAAAAGCCATGGTCATTACCTCCGTTTGTTTATCCGCCGGTGAACGCACGGCTCACAGGAGCGGGCATATCCACGCGTGCGCGGCGCAGGCGGGAATACAGACGATGAAATGCATTATGTGCGTTTTCCTGTTGTAGCCGAACTGCTGCTGCCCCATGACGCCCTTCGGCGCCGGATACCCACAGTCGTTTTTATGTATGTTACCACATTGCCCGCGCTCATGCAAGAGAGGAGCGGGAGAGGGGGAAAACCGCTTTTTTGTTCAATAAAAATCTTGCAATATGGGATGGGATATTTTACTATATAGCGGAGAAAAGGAGTTGAGCAATATGGAGTTTAGCGTAAACAGCCCCGTACTGTTCCTGCTGGCCGGCATAGTCGTCGCCGCCGTGCTGGGGCAGTCCGTGTACTTCCTCGTGAAGGCATGGAGACAGGGCAAGAGAATCGGCATGCCCATGGACAAGCTCAGGCGTATCGTCATCGGCACCGCCATCTTCACCGTGGCCCCCGCCACGGCCATAGTCATAAGCGTGATAAGCCTCTCGAAGAAGCTTGGCATACCGCTGCCGTGGATGCGCCTTAGCGTAGTGGGCGCGATAACCTATGAGACCCCCGCCGCCACCAACGCCCTGAGCGCGATGGGGCTTCGCTGGGAGGACGTCTCCACACTCACCGCGCAGCAGTACGCTACCGTCGCCGCCGTCATGACGGTGGGCATAATGGTGGGCATATGGCTCGTTCCCGCGGTGTCGAGAAAGCTCCAGAACGGCATGATAAGCCTCGAGAACCGGGACAAAAGGTGGGCCGATATTTTCTCCGCCTCGCTCTTTCTCGGCATGATCTCCGCGTTTCTCGGCTATGTTTTCTGCGACCTGCCGGGCGTGTTCACCGGAGACCTCAGCGGCCTTATCCCCGTGCTGGTCATGCTCGTTTCGGCGCTGATGATGGGCGTGTGCGGTCTCGCGATGAAGAAGCTCGGCTGGCGCTGGATGAACGACTACGCGCTCCCCATAAGCCTTATCGTCGGCATGGCCTCCGCCATCCCGATAACGAACTGGTTATCCTGAGGAGGTACGCGAAATGAAGAAAAACCTCTCTTACATAGATTCCGTCCACAGAGACGGATGTATCTGGAATCTGAGCTGCATGGTACTCATGCTGCTCTTCCCCGCGGCGGTGTGCCTTATCTTCGGCGTCAGTCTCGACTGGCACGGCTTCTGGATGGGGCTGCTGGCCACCGCGCCGATGTTCTGGGCGGTGGGCGCGGTGGAGACCTTCACCTATGTCCCAATGCTCGGCGTGGGCGGTTCGTATCTCGCCTTCGTCACCGGCAACCTCACGAATCTCAAGGCTCCCGCCGCCATAAACGCTCTCGAGCTGGTGGGCGCGGACATCAAGAGCGAGGAGGGCGAGATAGTCTCCACCATCGCCATCGCGGTGTCGAGTATCGTTACCACGCTCATCATAATCCTCGGCGTGGCGCTCATCATCCCGCTCGACCCGATACTCAATTCCCCCGTGCTTGCCCCGGCGTTCGACCGTATGCTGCCGGCGCTCTTCGGCGGTCTCGGCGTGGTGTTCATCTCCCGCAACTGGAAGATCGCCATCGCCCCGGTCGCGCTCATGCTCGTCCTCTTCATCGCCATACCCGGCCTCGGCGGCTATGTGAGCATAATGGTGCCGGTGGGCGTGCTGTTTTCATTGCTGGTATCCCGCATAATGTATAAAAAGGGTATGCTGGATCAGAATTAAGTCGTATTCATCAGGAAAGGAAGCTTAAAAAATGGTTGGTGTCATCATTCTGGCGGTCATCGCCGTATTTCTCGCGGTCGTGCTTATCCGCACCGCAATGTTCAAGCCCAAGGAAGCGGGCAGGGAAAGCTTTGAGGACGTGAGCTTTGACGGCGAGGCCGCGGTGAACGCTCTCGCGGAGCTTATCCGCTGCCGCACCGTGTCCTACGACGACCATTCGCTCGAGGACGACGCGGAGTTTGAAAGGCTCATCGGCAAGCTCCCGGTGCTTTATCCCCATGTGATGGAGAAATGCCCCCTCAAGCGCTTCCCGGACAGGGGACTGCTCTTCAAGTGGGACGGCAGAGAGCCGGGCGACCCGGCGGTGCTTATGGCGCACTACGACGTGGTGCCTGTGGAGGAGGAGAACTGGGACAAGCCCGCCTTTGAGGGCATTATCGAGGACGGCGTCCTCTGGGGACGCGGCGCGCTCGACACCAAGGTCACCTTCAACGGCGTCCTCTCCGCCGCCGAGAACCTCATAAAGCAGGGCTTCCAGCCGAAAAACGACATCTACTTCGCCTTCTCCGGCGGCGAGGAGGTCAACGGCAGAGGCGCCGTCAACATCGTGGACTATTTCACCGAGAACGGTATCGTCCCCTCCATGGTCGTTGACGAGGGCGGCGCCGTGGTCGAGGACGTGTTCCCCGGCGTGAGCGGCCCCTGCGCCCTCATCGGCATCGCGGAAAAGGGCCTCATGAACGTGGAATACTCCGTCAGCTCCAACGGCGGCCACGCCTCCGCTCCCGCGCCCCACACCCCCGTGGGCGTGCTGGCCAAGGCCTGCGTCAGGATCGAGGAGCACTCCTTCAAGGCGCACTTCACCAAGCCCGTTATGGAGATGTTCGACACGCTGGGCCGTCACTCCACCTTTGTCTACCGCATGATCTTTGCGAACCTCTGGTGCTTCGGCGGTGTTCTTGACAGCATCTGCAAGAAGAGCGGCGGTGAGCTGAACGCGCTCGTGCGCACGACCGTTGCCTTTACCCAGATGAACGGCAGCAAGGCGTCCAACGTCATCCCGCCCTCCGCCTCCATGGTCTCCAACATGCGCCTCAATCCCGAGGACACCATGGACTCCGCGCTCGAATACCTCCGCTCCGTCGTCGGCGACGAGAGCGTGAAGATAACCAAGATCATCGGCGAGAACCCCAGTCCCATCTCCCGCACCGACTGCGAGGGCTGGCAGCGCGTCGTCAACGCCGTCTCCGGCACATGGCGCGGCTCCATCGTCTCCCCGTATCTCATGGTACAGTGCTCCGACAGCCGCCACTACCGCGACCTGAGCGACAAGGTCTACCGCTTCTCCGCCATGGACCTCACCGCCGAGGAGCGCCACACCATCCACGGCAACAACGAGCGTATCCGCGTCGACACCGCCAAGCGCGCCGTAGAGTTCTATGTGCGCCTCATGAAGCAGTGCTGATCTGATATCCCGCGGGGAGGGACGCCCCTCCCCGCGTTTTATTACCTTTTTGTGAGTTTTTCTATGAAGGATCTTAATTTTATCAAGCTGGCCGTGGTATACGCGGGGTGCTTTCTCGGCGCGGGCTATGTGTCCGGACAGGAGCTGCTGCAATATTTCGGTGATTTCGGCCTTATGGGCTATGTGGGGCTGGCGGGGGCAATGCTGCTGTTTTTCCTGCTGGGGCTGCTCATCATGTCCCTGACCGAAAAAACAGGCATCTACGAGGCGGAAAAGCTCGCCGTGCCGTGGGAGATAAAGCCGCTGAGAGTCTGCTTCTCGGCGCTCGAAATGCTGCTGATGTTCGCGATAGCGGCGATAATGAACGCGGGCGCGGGCGCGCTCGCGGAGCAGCTTTTCTCTATACCTCACGCGGCGGCCGGCGCGGTGTTCGCCGGGGTCGTGCTGCTGTGCGCGCTCGCGGGGCTGTCGAGCCTCGTGTCGGTGTTCTCGCTGTCGGTGCCGTGCCTTGCGCTCGCGTCGGTGCTGACGGCGGCCGCGACCCTTGCGCGCGGCGGCGTCCCGGCGCTCGAGACGCAGAGCGCGAACGGACTTCTGGGCAACTGGTTCGTGAGCGCGATGAACTTCGCCTGCTATAACTTTTTCGCCACCATCGTCATCATCGCGCCGTTCGGACGCTATGTAAAAAAACGCGGCACGAGAGTCGCCGGCATAGGCTGCGGGACGCTCATGCTGCTGCTCATCGCGCTGGGGGTGCTGCTGTCGGTGGACTGCGTGACGGGCGCGGCGGAGAGCGAGCTTCCCATGCTGACCGTGGCCGCGCGGCTCCATCCGTGGGCGGGCTACGGCTACGCGCTGCTGCTCATTGCCGCGATGTTCGGCGCGGCGCTCTCGAGTCAGGTGAGCGTCGTCAATTACTTCGCCGGGAAATTCCCGGCGGTCGGGAGAAAAAGAGGGATTTTCACCGCGCTCGTGTGCGGCGCGTCCTTTGCCGCCGGGCTTTTCGGCTTCGGCGACCTCATCGGGGTGCTGTATCCCGTTTTCGGTTACGGGAGCATACTGTTCATCGTCACGATAACCGCGCATTATTTCATGATCTCCGGAAAGAGGAAGAAAAAGAATGAAGGCTGAAAGAGGATTTCCCCGCTTCATCGTCGGCGCCAAGGGAACGCGCTGGGTCGAGGGCGGCCATCCGTGGATATACGACGCGGAGATAAGAGGCGAGGAGGGCGCGAGCGAGAACGGCGCGCTCGCCGACGCAGTGAGCGAAAAGGGCAAGTACCTCGGCACCGGCTTCGTCAGCCGCGAGAGCCGGATACGCCTGCGCCTTGTCTCACGCAACGCGAACGACCGCTTTGACGAGGCGTTCTGGAAAAGAAGGATAAAATACGCGTGGGACTACCGCCGGACCGTGATGGGCGGCGATATCTCCTGCTGCCGCGTCATCTTCGGCGAGGCCGACGGCTTCCCCGGGCTTACCGTGGACCGCTTTTCAAACATACTTGTGACCCAGACCCTGTCCGTCGGGATCGAGAGGATAAAGCCCATGCTCTTCCCGCTGATACTCGAGGTGCTGCGCGAGGACGGACAGACCGTCGACGGTATCTTCGAGCGCAACGACGTCGCCATACGCGCGCTCGAGGGACTGGAGCAGGGGAAGGGCTGGTTCGGCGCGGAACACCCCGCGAGTCCCGTGACCGAGATCTGCGAAAACGGCATTTATTATGCCGTGGATGTGGAAAACGGGCAGAAAACCGGATTTTTCCTTGACCAAAAGTACAACCGTCTCGCCGTGGCGAGGCTCGCGGAGGGGAAGCGGGTGCTTGACTGCTTCACCCATACCGGCTCCTTCGCGCTCAACGCGGCCAGGGGCGGCGCGGAGCATGTGACGGCGGTGGACATCTCCGCCTCCGCCGTGGAGATGGCGCGGAAGAACGCCGTCCGCAACGGTCTTGAGGACAAAATGGACTTCATCGCCGCCGACGTTTTCGACCTCCTGCCCGAGCTTGAGAGCCGGGGGAGGAAGCCATATGATTTCATCATCCTCGACCCGCCGGCCTTCACAAAATCCAGAAAGACCGTCGGCAGCGCCCAGCGCGGCTATAAGGAGATAAACCTCCGCGCGCTCCGTCTCCTGCCGCGCGGCGGATATTTCGCTACCGCCTCGTGCAGCCACTTCATGCCCTCGGAGCTTTTTGAGAAAATGCTGCGCTCCGCCGCGGCGGAGCGCAGCATTTTCTCAAAAA
>ERZ1026856.1373-NODE-1373-length-12339-cov-11.772224_pt1 | contig 12339 bp, 9 predicted proteins | sample MGYA00380158_ERZ1026856 | MGnify/ENA primary metagenome ERZ1026856 (study PRJEB33269, sample SAMEA4719794) | human gut metagenome | biome: human-associated habitat; feature: organic feature; material: feces | place: Cameroon | collected 2013-10 ...
ATGCCTATTATATAATTCTTTTGAAACGATTACAAGCAAAGAAAGATACCGCTTAGCTCCATAACAACAGCTTGCACGATAATAAAATACAAATGATACTGGCAGCATAGAAATAAAAAATATTATAATATAGGTTAAATATACATTACAGGTTCTTTATTACTTCAACTCTGGTTACCACGCCTTCGCGCATACTATCCACTCTAAGTGCACAATCCTTATAATACACGCAGGCACCTATTGCAACCGTCTTTCCCTCTTCACTCAGCTTGTCGCTTATGACACTGCGAAGAATTCTTGTCTTTTCCTCCGGAATTTTGGCTCCGGTTATAAGATTCGCGTGTGCCACTGTCTGGCTGCCCCGGCATATCATGTGATCTGCCTCATCAAAACTGCAGAACAGGAATTTTCTGATTGCAAACAGCGCTGCTATCGCGCCAATTCCAACAAGAGTCTCATATACATTGAGGTGCTCGACTATCATCTGTCTGGCTGTTGCAAAAAGCAGAACCTCTATTATCGTGCCCGGCTGATGCGTACAGAGCATCTTTACAAACTCCACGCCTATAGCAAGCGACATGGCATATTCCATGTAATACTCCAACTCTAGCTTGTCATGCCATATATCAAAAAAACATTGACCTACAAGCTTTATAATAAGTATCGCTATCACAAATACGAGAAATGCAGACAATACCAGTTCCACGTAAGTCGCTATGTTTTTCATGGTTTTCCTTAAAAATTGTTTCATCATTCGCTCTTCCTCTCAGTTATTGTATTATTGAATGAATTGCTCCCGGGATGCTCATATCCACAAACAGAGCTATCATAAATGATAGCTCTGCCTGTATTGTTAGTATCTGATTTATTATTCGGTGTACCGGCAAATATTTGCTGCTTCAGGACACTCAATTCTTAGAACAGGAATGCCACACTGCATATAGAAACAACTGCAATAAGTATAATAAGCAACGGTCCACCGATTTTTACGAAATCTGAAAACTTGTATCCTGCCGGAAGTATCTGCATGTTTACAGCTGTTCCGAAGGATGTTGCTATTGCAAGGTTTGAGCAGGCACCGATTACGATTACCCATGGAATAGGACTGATTCCAAGCGATAATGCAATTGCTATACAGATTGGTGTAAGCATTGCTGCTGTGGCATTGTTTGACATGATGTTTGTCAGCACACTTGTAAGCACTGCGATAACTACTGTAAGAAGCACAACCGATGCGTTCTTTCCTCCGAAGAGGTTGAGTACAGCGTTTGCGATTAATGCTCCACCACCTGATACATCAAGTCCTGTTCCGATTCCTGATATTGTTCCGATACATACGAAAACATCCCAAGGAAGATCCGAATATGCTTTTTTTATCGAGATACAGCCTGTTCCAAGTACTATTGCAGCACCTATAAGACCGATTGTACCAATGTTAAAATAGCTCTTGAATGGCTGGAAACCACTTAACACAAACAATACTATGCATAAAATCATGGTTCCGAGTGCCACATAGCCCTTCCATGCCGGAGCATCTGACTCCTGTTCCTTCTCGAGCTTATGTATCTCTGCAACTGAATACATATTTCCCTTGTCGAAGTCAGGACTATTCGGTTTTAATACCTTGTCGAGGAGCTTGTAGCCGATGGTTCCCCAGAAAATAATCTGTACAACTGCTGCCGGAAACATGATCTTTGTCATGTCAAACATTCCCATGCCTTCCTCATAACCGGCATATCCCTGTAATACTGAGTTTGCTGCAAGCTGTGAGGTTGAGCCGATCAGTGAACATGCACCGCCGATAACGGCTGCTGTTCCGGCTGGGAAAATAACCATTTTTGAACGGATTTTTCCACATGAGTTTGCTGCTACGATTGCGATAATAGGCATCCAGATAGCAACAGTTCCGTTGTTGCTCATAAATGCTGACATCAATGAACATACAGCACTTACCGTCACTATAAACCGTCTCTCCGTCTTGGCAAGAAAAGAATTTCCGATTTTTTCTCCTATCTTTCTTGCTATTCCGGTTTCAAAAAGTGCGGCACTTACAACACACATTCCGACTACCATCGGCCAGCCTGTTGCGCTGAATCCGCTGTATACTGCGGATAGCTCCATTTCCGGAATAAACATTGCCATTGCTACCGAACCCAGGATAGCAACCACGCTTATCGGCAGTCTGTTCCAGACAAACAAGCCCATTGTAATTAATACAATTATAATTGAAATAATACTAGAATCCATATTATATCCCCCGATATATTTTTATTTTAAACCTCTGCCCAGTCAGCACCCTTCCATTTCTCGTGCTCATATACTGACTTGTCGGCTACATATGGCCACTTTTTACCTTCTGCTACTGCCAGACAGCCATTGACACACATCTGTGCCATCTTGATTACTGCCTCTCTTGTCTGGGCTGCTGAATGCGGACTTACGATAAGATTTCTGCAGTTTAATAACGGATCATCTGTTTTTGGTGGCTCACTGCAGAATACATCTGTTCCCGCGCCGGCGATAACTCCGTTATTTAATGCTTCTACGAGATCTGCTTCGTTGATGATTCCTCCACGGCTGCAGTTTATTATAAGCGCCATCGGTTTCATAACAGAAAGCTCCTTCTTTGAGATCATGTTCCTGGTCTGATCTGTGAGCGGTACATGGATTGATACCACATCGCTGTCCTTTAACAGCTCCACATAATCCTCATAATATTTAGCACCATAGCCTTCTACCTGCTCTTTTGTCATAAAAGGATCATACGCTGCAATGCTCATTCCACAGCCTTTGCAGATTTTGGCTGTTTCTCTTCCAATTGCTCCAAGGCCAAGGATTCCGACTGTCTTTCCCTCAAGCTCGAAAGCCTTCTTTGCTCCACGGATTTCCCAGTTTCCTTTGCACATCTCATTCTGTGCCTCGATAAGATTCTTTGACAATGCAAAAATCATTGCTACCGCATGCTCAGCAACACTTCTGTTGTTGGCTCCCGGTGTGATAACCACCGGGATACCAAGCTCTGTTGCTTTTTTTACATCAACCGAATCGTATCCTACGCCTGTACGTCCGATTACCTTGAGCTTCGGGCTGTTTTCTATAGCATTTGCATCACATTTTGCAATTCTTACAATAAGAGCAGCTGCATCCTTCATCTCGTCAAGATAATTGTTCGGATCCTGATTGTCAGCTACATATACATCAGCTATTCCATCTAAAAGCTGCATTCCTTCTGGGCATACAGCCTGTGTCATTACAAACTTCATATTAATTCATCCTCCCCAGAGCTAGTTCATTCCTTTGTCAGCATTCTCTTTTAATACCTTTGCAAGCGCTTCCACGCCCTCATCGCACAGATAGTTGAATGGACGTCTGCAATCGCCAACAGGATATCCGAGCATTGCAACCGCTTTTTTAACAACTGTGTTAGGATTGCCGTATTTGAATACAGCTCTGAAGCTTGCGATAGAATCCTGTGCTGCCTCTGCCTCCTCAAGCTTGCCCTCTTTGAAAAGGTTGTAGATTGATGAAAGCACATGTGGATAAACATTTGAGCATCCTGCGATTCCTCCGACTCCTCCTTCTTTTAATGCAGGAAGAATGAGCGAATCATTTCCTGATAATACATAGAACTTCTTGTCAAGTTCACGTGTCTCTGTGATATATGCCTTTAAGTTATCCCAGTCACCGCTTGAATCCTTTGCACCGATGATAAGGTCAACATCCTTTGCAAGCTTCTTTACTGTCTCAGGAAGCAACTTGTTTCCTGTACGGGCAGGAATATTGTAAAGAACGATTGGAGTATCTACATGCTTGGCAACCTCTACATAGTGATCGTATAACTCCTTCTGTGATGCAACCGCAAAGCTTGGAGTGATTATTGAAAGGACGTCAGCTCCGAGCTTTTCTGCCTCCTTGCTCATTCTGATAGTATCCTGTGTTGAAATGCAGCCTGAGCCGGCATATACAGGTACTCTTCCTTTTACCTGATCAATTGCAGCTTCAAGGACTTCGCATTTTTCTTTTTCATTTAAGATATATCCCTCACCGTTTGTTCCAAATGGGAAAATTCCGTGCACACCGCCATCGATAAGTCTGTCAATCTGTGTTCTGAGCTCGTCAGTGTTGATGCTCTCATCTGCGTTCATTGGTGTTAAAATTGGTGTAATAATTCCTTTTAATTCTGTCTGTTTCATGTTTTTCTTCTCCTTTTAAACTTGTTTATTTTTTTATTTTTGATTTAATATTTTGTCTGCAATCTTTACCAGTACATCTTTGGTTCCGAACCCACCTGATTTGGATATTATCTGCTGCACAAATCCGTGATTTTTCAGATTGGAAACAACCACACCCTGTTCTATCTCACATACCGGTGTAATCTGGGTACAGCCTATCAGCTTCATATACCCCATCAGAGTGTCGCCGCCTGTCATAAGTATTGTCGTATCCTGCTTATTTGCTGCCAGATAGTCGGCTATGTGTCCATGTGCCGTTGGAATCAGGGCTCTTACATCATTCATAGTCAGCTTATTTGCTTCCATAAAGCCCTTTTTGTCTTCTTCCCGGTCTATGGAATCAATGATGAGACATCTGTCTTTTTCACATTCTTCCTGCATCTTGTGCAAAAACTCCAAGCCCGCCTGCGTGCTGTAATAATCCTTCTGCAATTTTTGTTCTACGGTCATATGGCTTCTTGAAAATCCGTGTTCTTCGGCATAGTCAAGCTGATTTTGCGTAATCATATTCAAGCTGCCACATTCCACAAGAAAATTTTCACTCTTCCTATAGCTTTGCGGCTTCGCTGCATCAAATCTGAGCTTGTCGGCAAGCGCTTCCGCAAGTGCGGCACATCCGGCAATAATGCAAAGCTCATCTTTTTCCTGCAATTCATCAAGCCTTTCTTCTATGTCTTTGTGTTTTTCCACATCGCAGATTACGATACGTTCATCGCTTTTTATATCATTCAAAGTTTCATTGTGCTTAACACAGGCACATTTCAAAGCTGTCTGCTGTGCGATAATATCAGGTATGTACGACAGCTTTACCGGTTCAAACGGATCCTGCCCGAATACACTTTTTTCTAGAAGCTGCCCCTGTATGTAGTGAGTTCCGTTTACCGTACAGCGGTCTATCTTCGGATACCCCGGCAGGAAATAAACTTTGTCGTGCCCGCTTCCGTCCAAAACTGCCTGAAGCTCACTTCCGATATTTCCGCGGAGCGCTGAGTCCGTCTTTTTGAAAATAACAGGAATATTAATTGCTTTTGCCCATCCTGTAATATTTTTCACAGCATCATATGCCTTAGCTGCCGGCATTGGTCTGGTCTCAGAATCTATAACCAGAACCTCTGTCGACTCATCTATATCCCCGATAGCTTCCGGCATTTTTGTAAATACCTGGGTGGCAATTCCCTTATTCACAAACTGGATTCCGGTATCCAATGCACCGGTAAAGTCATCTGCTATGATCAACAGCTTTACCATCGCATTTCCTCCCGCTATTTTTTGTTTACTGCAAGCTTTGTCGCATAGTCAATTGAATTTACAAGGCTTAACTCATTCGATTCGCCTTTTCCTGCAAGGTCAAAGCCCGTACCATGGTCTACCGATACCCTTATTACAGGGATTCCGAGTGTTACATTTACACCTGCTACCGCATCCCATTTCTTTAATTCTTTGTTGTATACAAAGCCTTTAACCTTCAGAGGAATATGTCCCTGATCATGGTACATTGCTACAACTATATCATACCAGCCTCCGATTGCCTTAGAGAATATGCTGTCAGGCGGTGTCGGTTTTTTCTCAGGAATATTGATTCCTTCTGCCATTGCCTCATCTATTGCCGGCTGGATTTCCTCAATTTCCTCTGTTCCAAACAGTCCGTTTTCTCCGCAGTGTGGGTTAAGACCTGCCACACCAATCTTTGGATTCTCAATGCCTATCGCCTTGCAGGCATCATTTGCAATTCTTATAACTTCAAGGACTCTGTCCTTCTTTACCTTGTCACAGGCCTGCCTGAGAGAAACATGCGTCGATACGTGTACAACCCTCAAATCCTCGTGCGCAAGCATCATTGTGTACTTGTCTGTATGGGTGTACTCTGCATAAATCTCTGTATGTCCCGAATAATGATGTCCTGCCATATTTATTGCCTCTTTATTTAAGGCATTTGTAACAGTTGCGTCAATCTCGCCGCTCTGCGCAAGCTCTATTACCTTTACGACATACTGAAAAGCAGCCTCTCCACACATCTTTGATACTTTTCCGAATATGTGTCTGTCCATGTTCACAAGGTTCATGTCGTACACATCAATCGTTCCGTACTCAAACTTTGCTTCTTTAATATCGTGAATCGCATGAATCTTTATCTGTCCTTCTTTTCCTGCGATTTTTACTGCCTCTTCCATACATGCGGCATCACCGATAATCACCGGACGACACTGCTTATATATTTCAGGTCTTGATAACGCTTTTACTGAAATCTCAGAACCGTTTCCCGCAGGATCTCCCATTGTAATTCCGATAATTGGCTTTTTCATAGGCCCCTCCTTTATTTTAATACCTTAAGATATATGTTTCTGATATCGTCAAGGCTTAATTCTTTCATATTGTTTACAAGAAGTCTCTGCTGTTTGCTGCCGGCATCAACAAGGAAATCCAGATCCTCCGGCTTAACACCGAATTCCTTTAAATCCGTTGGAATGTTTGTAACCTTTACAATGTCAGCAATCTGATCGATCATGTACTGTGCTTTCTCATCCTCAGATTTTCCTGCATGCTCAGGGTAAACAGCATCGCAAAGTATTGCAAGTCTCTTGCTGCATGCGTCCTTGTTAAATTCCATAACATGTGCAAAAAGTATGGCATTTGATACACCGTGAGCAATGTGATATTTGCCTCCCAGTGGATATGAAAGTGCATGAACTGCTGTTGTTCCGCTTCCTGTGATTGCGACTCCGCCATAGAAGGCTCCGGTCATCATATTGCTTTTTGCTTCCATATTGTCAGGATTGTTATAAGCTTCCCTGATATTGTGGAAAATAAGCTTGGCTCCGGCTGCTGCATAGGTATCGGAAAACGGTGTTGCTTTCTTTGAGGTGAAGCACTCAACCACATGGGCCAATGCATCTACACCTGTTGCTGCCACAATTGATTTCGGAAGCTTTCTGATCATATTTGAATCCAATACCACATAGTCCGGAATCATACTGTCATTTACAATTCCTTTCTTTGACTGTTCCTCCGGAACCGCAACGATTGCATTGCAGGTTGCCTCAGATCCTGTTCCGCAGGTTGTCGGAATCATAACCGTCTTAATCTGTTTCTTTGCAAGCGTCGGATCATTGAGCAGATCTTTTATAGTGTAGTCTGCATCTTTTAATACGCAGCAAAGCTTTGCTGCATCCATAACACTTCCCCCACCGATTGCTATGATAAGATCTCCTGATGCGCTCTCCACTTCCTTCATAACCTTTTCAACATCCTGATATGATGGTTCACAAGCAAGATCATCAAATACCTGATACTCTGTCTTGTTTTCCTCAAGAATCTCTGTCAGCAGATCTAAAAGTCCTGTTGCACGAATGCCTTTATCCGTAAAAACTATTACTTTTTTTGCATTCTCTTTTTCTATTACCGCTTTCACATTCTCAACGCTTCCTGCTCCGCCAAAGATACATGACGGAATTTTAATCTGATAACTCATATATTACCTCTCCTTTGTTATATTGTTATTCTTGTGTTTTATTTTTGAACATCTCTTTGAACTAATCATATAATATCTGTTTTTTGTGCCTCGTTCAACGCGTTGTTTTGTTATTTTTGTTCTATTTTGAAACATAAGTTGCATTTATTTGTTGCATTTTGAAACATACTGTAATACAATATGGTTAAATAGTAACAAAGCATCACTAGTGCTATCTTTACGTTTCATTTTTAAACATTAAAATAACCACTTAACATTTACAAATCCTAAAAGGAGAAATATATGCAGAAAACCAAGATTCTTGCAGTCGCCCCTTACGAGGGCATGGCTGACATACTTACCGATATAGCACAGTCGCGCGATGACATTGCTCTCACTGTCCAGACCGGTGATCTGTTCACCGGCCGTGATATCGCAATGCAGCTTGCACATAAAAATTACGATGTTATCATTTCGCGAGGCGGCACCGCAGAGCTTATACAATCTGCTGTTGAGCTTCCCGTCATAGATATATCCATCTCTGTTTACGATATACTTCTGAGCATCAAGCTTGCCGAGAGCTACAACGGAAAATTTGTAATTGCCGGTTTTCCCGGAATCACTGCAAATGCACATCTGCTGTGCGACCTGCTTCAATATGATATTGACATAATCACTTTCAAGGACTCGGCAGATGCAGTCAATCGCCTTAAAGAAGCAAAAGAAAACGGCTGCACGCTTGTCCTATGTGACGTGACCGGTGCCAGAGCCGCAAAGGATATCGGATTAAATTATAATCTTGTAACCTCCGGCAGGGAAAGCATAGAAAACGCCGTTGCCGAGGCTGTAAAGCTTGTGCATTCTTCCAATTATGTCCACAAGCAGAAGGATCTGTTCCAGTCGCTTCTGACCGAGGATGACCGCGAATTCTTAATTTACTCGCCTGCAGGTACTCTGTGGTTTTCAAGCATCGCAATAGATGAAATGAATACATCGTTGATGAATTTTGTACAGACATACATTAAGTCATTTTTGAAAGTTCCGAACCAGACCGTTTCGCATCAGATACGCGATAACGTCTATACTCTGTATAACCGCCACCTGATTTACGAGGACCAGAAGTACACTGCAATTACTATATGTAAGAGTCCTGCATTAACCGCCGAGGACGACCCTGGATTTCAGATTTACAATATTGACAACACCTCCTCCAACGACTTTGCTGACGCTTACAACGGAACCGGTAAAGCAGGCAAAATAGCGCAGATAATAGAAGAATACGCTAAAAGCCATCTGCCTGTGCTTATTCTCGGAGAAAACGGAACCGGCAAAGGCAAGGCTGCATCACTTATTTACAAGCAAAGCAACTATAAGCACGCTCCATTTTACAGTATCGACTGTTCTCTGATAAAAGAGCGTAAGTGGCACAGCCTGCTAAATAATGAGAATTCTCCTCTCAACGAAGTGGACAGCACAGTATTTTTTGAAAAAGCCGATGCTCTTAGTCTGGAACAGATTGGTGATTTGTTTCAATATATAGACCAGACGAAGCTTTGCACGAGAATGAGACTCATAGTCTCGCTTTCCACCAACAACTCCAATCAGCCTGCATTTGCCACAATACGCACCTTTATGGAGAATCATCTTTCCTGCCTTACCATGAATCTCCCACCGCTTCGAGAGCGCATTGACGATTTTTCCGGTATAACCGCGCTCTATCTGCATCGGTTCAATGTCTCCCTCGGGAAACAGATAATAGGCTTTGACGTTGACGCAATGGAAAAAATGCTCTCGTACAACTGGCCTAACAATCTCGACCAGCTGCAGCATGTCCTTAAAGAGCTTGTCACAATAACAAAGACACCGTATATCTCCTGTGACACTGTAGAAACTATCCTGAAACAGGAGCCCGACTACGGACGCGTCTTTGATGATTCAGTAAAATTTGATGGAACTCTAGATGAGATAAATTATCAGATCATTCTTCAGGTGTTACACGAAGAACTTGACAATAAAGAAAAAACCGCCAGACGACTCGGCATAAGCCGAAGCACACTCTGGCGGATCTTAAAGAACAATAATTAATGCTTAATCAATTTCTCCCTGTGGGATAAATACCTGAACATCAGCATTCTCGTCAAGCTCTATAAATACTCTTGTATCTTTGCCGACCAATCCCTTAAAATGTCCGGTGAATTTCTCTCCGGACTGGGTTGTTCCGGTAACATCCATTTTGTATACGCTTCCGGCATCTGATGAGAAATCAATTGAATCATGGCTGCCAAGTGTGTTGACAGTCTGCTCTTTGCCATCGTTCCAGGTTACCTTGATATTCTTAGCATTAAAATAAGTCTGGTTTATAAGCCGGATAGTTGTTGTCTCTTTTCCGTCCTGCGCTGCATAAATACAATTAGTACCTATTAACACTCCTGCCATGATAGTAACTAATGCAAACGTAGCAAGAACTTGTTTGTTTATTATTTTATTCATTTCTGAATACCTCCTTATAATGGCACTCCATTATCTTCGCGGATATTTTATCACAAGATATATTAATTAAACAATTGTCAATTAGCTCAAAACTTTTTTATTATTTTATGTTTTTATTGACACTTTTTCAAAGCATTTGACATTATTTTTGGGTTTGTTTTGTACCTAAATTTTATATAGTCACTAGAAATTGTAATTCCTCTAAAAATCAGTTATACTATATGTGAATGTATCAATCATTTTTTACTGGGGAGGCTCACATGGAATTATTAAAACTGCCTGTTGGAATTGATAATTTTGAAAAAATACGCCGTAATAATTTTTATTATATTGATAAAACAAGGCTCGTCGAACAGGCTTTACATAATTGGAGCGAAGTAACACTGTTCACCCGTCCAAGGCGCTTTGGAAAGACTCTTGGCATGAGCATGCTGCGCTCATTTTTCGAGATTGGCACGGACAAATCACTGTTTGACGGATTATATATTTCCCAGAATAAATCTCTTTGTGATGAGCATATGGGCAAATATCCTGTGATATTTCTTACTCTAAAGGGTGTTGAAGGGCTGACCTTTACAGATGCAAAAATGATGCTAAAATCGATTCTTTCCACTGAAATGGACAGACATTACTATCTAAAAACAAGTGAGGCTCTTACTGACGAGGATAAGGCATACTTTGTAAAGATGCTTACAGGTACGGATGAGAATATAAATGACAGTCTCCGTAAGCTGTCACAATTATTATATAAGCATTACGGCAAAAAGGTGGTCATCCTGATAGATGAATACGATGTGCCACTCGACAAAGCATACCAGAACGGCTACTACCATGAGATGGTCTCTCTCATTAGAGGCTTGTTCGGACAGGCACTAAAGACCAACGATTACTTACAGTTTGCTATTTTGACAGGCTGTCTTCGCATATCAAAGGAAAGCATCTTTACAGGATTAAATAACTTTAAGGTGCTCTCCATCATGGATACACGATTTGATGAGCAGTTTGGATTCACGGACAGCGAGGTTGAGGAGCTTCTAGCCGCCTACAATCTGGATTCGCATTTCACAGAAATCAAGGAATGGTACGACGGATACCACTTTGGAAATGCCGACGTATACTGTCCATGGGACGTGATAAATTACGTGGATCTACTCAGATTTGAGCCCACAGCAAAGCCACAGGACTTCTGGTCAAATTCAAGCGGAAATGCTCTGGTAAGAAGCTTCATTGACAAAGCCGATGTCCAGACCAAGGATGAGATTGAGCGTCTGATAGCAGGCGAATACATTGAGAAAGAAATATCCCAGGAGCTGACCTACGATGAAATCGACAAAAGCATCGCAAACCTGTGGAGTGTGCTCTTCACCACCGGTTACCTGACCAAGCAGGGCGTGACCGATGATGGCAAGGTGCGTTTATCAATACCAAACCGTGAGATAAAAAATCTTTTCATAAAAAAAATCCGCGAATGGTTCAGCGATACAACTGCAAATGACGGAAAGACACTTGAACAATTCTGCAATGCATTTGTTGATAAGGATACTGAAAAAATAGAAGAGCTTTTTGGCGATTATCTCTGGAATACAATAAGCATAAGGGATACCGCAGTTGCCAAAGATAAAAAAGAAAATTTCTACCACGGTATACTGCTCGGTCTGCTGGGCTACAAAGCAAGCTGGCTCATCAAATCAAACACTGAATCGGGCACCGGCTACAGTGATATCCTGGTTGAAGTACCAAACAACAGAACCGGCATCGTGATAGAACTTAAATATGCCGAAAACGGCGATATGGACGCAGCCTGCGATGAGGCACTGAAGCAGATTGAAGAAAAGTCATATTTGGATAAGCTGAAGCAGGATGGCATGCGCAATTTCATCAAGTATGGAATTGCATGCTTTAAGAAGGATTGTAAGGTTGTTGTAAGTGAATAAGGCACTCATTTAAACAGGCGTAGAGAGACTAACTCTCTGCGCCTGTTCAACTGCTTTTCTCAAACTTATTTTTTATGCCATCCTAAAAAACAAGCGTTTTCATGTATACAGCTTCGTTCATTTCATATGTCACATGGTAATTATATTTTTCTTAACAAATCACGAATATTTAATAGATATAAACAACATAAATATGCGGATAGTATTAAAACTTGAAATCGAGCAGTATCCCTTT
>ERZ1026856.1374-NODE-1374-length-12325-cov-5.378403_pt1 | contig 12325 bp, 10 predicted proteins | sample MGYA00380158_ERZ1026856 | MGnify/ENA primary metagenome ERZ1026856 (study PRJEB33269, sample SAMEA4719794) | human gut metagenome | biome: human-associated habitat; feature: organic feature; material: feces | place: Cameroon | collected 2013-10 ...
TATGTATACAATAAAGACCCAGAATAAGACTATCTACACCTTTATACTTACATTTTTTCATATATGTGTGGGAACACGGAACTTTTTTTTCAAAAATAAACGCCAAAAAAGTTTGGAGTGTGTAAAAAATATCATATCTTTGCATCAGTTATCCTGAAAACAATCTTTTTACCTTAAAGAAAGGCTAATACCTATTGAAGATTTGAAGCGGTCGCCTGTGAAGGCTGTCGCTTTTTTTTTGCCCTATATTTTCGTTTTTTTGATAACAGAGCCACAAAAGAATCAGGAATTTTGTGATTTTCACAACAAAAACATATGGAATTTTGTGATTTTCGAGTCGTTTTCCTTTGGAATTTTGTGATAATGTATTATGCAAGACGGCAAGTTCTATACCTTCCCCTACTTCCTGACCTTCCTGCTCAAGCGGTTTGTGAGGAGAGAAAGGCAATAAAAAATCCTTGCAACAACGGCGATAATGCTATAGGCTTAGTTACAGAGTCTATAGCATCATCACCGTTTTAAGGATATTCGTGTACAATACCTTTTCTATTAATTACAAACGAATCTTATTTGCCATCTGATATTTCTTTCTTTATATCTTCTTTATCTATGGTATAGACATGATTAAGTATACCAAACGATACATTTTTGGTCTTTCCCTTATAATTAACTTCCCCGACACTAAACAGAAAGTAATTGTTTACTTTCAGACGTGATTCAAGAAACTGCTCAACAAATTTTGTTAAATACAACGAGCCAAACAATGCAAACGCATTTGTTTCATCCTCATCTATTTTCTCGTTAATAAGACTTGATACCACATAGGTTATAGCTTCCTCATGATCTTGTTTATTCGGACAAGTAAACACAAGCAAGAGGAAAGCAAACAATGCAGAAGCTCCAATGATAATATTCTTTCTCATACTAATATCTTTTTGTTTTTGCAAACTTACAAATAAAATATCAAAAACTTGCCAATAATGAAGAAATGATACTTCCTAACATCTTACTCTTTTCAAAGCTACTGTTCTTATTATACTGAATACCTATTGACCGATGTACATTTATACCAACACCAGTATTTATCTTGCTATCGATTTCCTTTTTATCTTTTCTCTCCACACCTCCAAAAGGAAGAGAATTTTTATCATTATAAACATTACCTACCAATGTTTCACTCAAATGATAAGTTTCTTCTTTGGGTATCTGATACAAGGCAGCCTTTCTATTCGTAAAATTAAATGGCATTTGCATCCTACACCACATTGCTTTTCTATAATGTCGTCCAGTTTTTCTCGTTGGCCGAAAAATATAATCACTTTCTATAATTCCCCATCCGACAATTCCTTTGACACTATTATATACTATTACAACATCGCCTTTACGAAGATAATTTGCAAAAGCATAATAAGCAGCAGGATTTACAGTTATCCCTTTCTTATCAGGATGTACTTTAGCATAAGCATCTTCTAATAATCCCAATGTCGGATATGACTTAAAGTATTTTAGTCCAGGTGCCTCCAAACTCATTTCAGCATTATCAACCATACTATCCCACGAGTTCTTATAAGCAAACATCCCTATTCTCCAAATCCAATATCGCCCAGATAACTTATAAGAATTGAGTTCTTCCTTTTTCAATAATTCCATATTCAAAGAAATAGATTCTTCAAATATTTCATCATTGATTTTATAAGAATCCTCTGATAGAATCAGAGAATCCTTATATATGTCTTCTGAAATAATATAATCATTCATATCCATGCTGTATGCCATTGAATTTAGCTCTTGTCACATCAATATTTCCAATGATAGGTATGATGTTGATAAGAAAACGTTGATTATGCTGTTCTACATTTTTCCATTCTTGCCAATCTTCTTTACTAACATCTAATATTGATGAATACTTTTGTTCTGCAGGATTCAATGTTATAGGACTTGAACCACCCCGATAATAATAACGAGGTACACCACCTTCTCCACTTCCAGCTACAATTATCTCACATTTACTGTTTATATCATTTTCACTTGTATGCTGAAAGAGTCCGCATCCGCCTTTTTCAATAGGATCTGTCCAAAATTTCTTCAAGAATTTAGCACGCAAAAACGAAAGTGTCTCATTGTTCTGCCAATCATTATCATTGAAAGGAATCTTTGATGACTGTCCTTCTATCACAACCAGAAATTTGATGTTTTTTCCTATGTCATCTGAATTTTCAAGATGCATAATTGTATTCTGGACTAATTTACCAGCCATAGCTATACTATCACGTTTTTCGTCCGCTTTAGCTTTGTCTGTTAAATCATACAACAATTTATTACTTATATCATACTCTTTTTCTTGATACGCAATACTAACTGTAAGTGTATGCTTCAGATACAAACTATCATATGCATAATACTGGCTTTCGTCAATTGAATCTACCGTAGAATACACATTTATAATATCCTTATATTCATCAACAAGCATTTCAAGCTGACCTTCCTTTAGCTTAAAGCGAGCATATGACACAGCGAACAATATCAACATCACAGCAAACAAAGTTGTCATGATGTCAACATAGCTCGGCCAGAATGATTCTCTATTCTTTCGTCCTAAATTCATTTATTACCTCTTAAATAAGCGTTTAAACCATTTCTTTTTCTTTGGTTCTTCAACATTCTCTGTTTCTTGAACCGAATCTGTTGTAGTTCTTTCAGAGATAATATTCTGTGAGGAACTATTTCTAGCCTCATTTATTATCTCCATTACCCTCTTGTCCTTCTCCTCTTCTTGTTTTATCTGAGCAAGATTTTTATCCTTTTCATTTTGAAATTGTTCGGTACGTTTTTCCCCATCTATTATGGGACTCTGTTCCTCTTCAACCTTTCTAAATTTAAATTTAGATTCAGCTTCACCTGCTCTCCTATTCGCATCAGCAGTTTCATTCTGAGCATCCATTCTTTCATTTCCCCCATCAACAGGATTTCTCATCAACATTTCAACTTGATGAGGAATCTCTCTTAACGCCTTGAAATCACTTCGTATGTCTTCTATTGACAATTTCCTGTCAATAGCCTCAACAAACTCTCGATTTCGTGATTCCAATTCTGTTTTTCGCTCTTTGAGCATGGTTTCATAATCATTGAGATAAGATTCAAGCGCCTCGTTGTATTTCTGCATAATACGACTTACTTCTTTCTTCTGTTCATCAAAGTAAACCTCAAGACGCTTATTTGCTGTATCTGCATATTTTTCTGCTACAGTCTGTTTTGCTTTAATAGCATTTATATTTTCTTTGATTTGTTCAACCAGTTGATTTCCCACCATTTGAGTCTGAGCAACATTAACACCAAGACCATTAATATTCTCCTCAAACTTTGTTATTCTATTAAGAATAATGTTTATCTCCGCTGCTACTTGTTTGGGAATTTGAAGTGATTCATTGAAATCTTTCTGAATATTAATTGTTTCCTGTGCAGCTACAAGCATTATACGACGAGCCCTCTCAAACTGATCAAGAGAACCTGTTATATCAGTAAAACGTTTTGATGCCTCAACAAAAGAATCCATTCCACGAACAAGCTGATTGCTCTTTAAAGTGTCCAATAGATTACTTTGGAGATCGATATTCTTATTGACTTTATCCATATTGTTCCCCATTGTATTAACCGCAGAAGCAACAACCTGCACACTCTTACGAAACTCTGTACCGAAAGCATTAGTCACATCTTTAAATGCGCCCTTAAACTGTGAAATAACACCAGAGAACGTTGGTTCAAACTTATCTATAGTCTCATGCAGTTTGCCAATAGCCTCAACCATACTAACATCAACAGTCGGCATAAGCTCATTTTGCACCCATTCATAGAAATCATTTTTATCATGGTCTATTTGGTTTGTCGCCTCACTTGCCAATCTATGACTAAGAATCAACAGCCATATACCACAACAACTTGTAGCCATAGAAACCAACACACCAGTAATAAGACTTTGAATTGATGAATCTGTAATTCCACCTACAGCCATTGTTCCTATAAGAAACATTATTAGACCTATAAATACGCCAGCAAATGTACCCATAAGTCCAATATGCGTAGGAAACGACAACTTGGATGTTGCGATTTCGTACAACATCGATATTCGTCGTTCTGTTTTGTTTTGTATAATAGAGAACGCAACAGTGCCTTTACTTTTCTTGATATAGGCATTTATGTCATCTATCAAATTCATTAATTCGGCATCCTTATCAGCCACCTCTTTGATTTTAATATACTTTGAAGTAGGATTTCCATCCTCATCATATTCGTATGACTCACATGTAGAGAAAGTCTCTTTCCTTGAAAAGAAACGCTTAAGTCTGGCTATAGCCCGTTTGTTTTCATTATATACACGCTGTTGCCACAATATAAATCCTACTGCCATCACAAAAGAGACAATCAAAGATGTTATAAACTGCGACGACATCATATTTAAAGTATTATCCATATTATACCAACTTCGTCATTTCAAATATTTTATCAACTACAGGTATGAAGAATGCCGCATCGTTGCATACATCATCGTCGTTTGTATATTTCTGTCTTACATCAGTGAGATAATGTGTACTAAGATTCTCTTTGTAATTTGTCTTTGCATTACCCTTGAACAAATTCAAATCAACAGAATTATCAATAACACATCCACGCTTCAGAATATCAAGCACTTCACCATACAAGTCGTTCATTTCCTTGTATTTCAAAAGCAATTTATTTTGAAGTGTACTGTCTGCATTCATCTGTCCGACATTGTCATATTCCATATCAACACCATGGTAGATAACAGCAGGAACATCTTCTGCATTTACCGGACGATATAATCCTCCATAGCAGGTGCTTTCCTTACGGATATCAGGCATAACAATATGAATGTTATCAACTGTTCCATATACCTTTGAAAAGATTGATGTCACCACATGTTCTATCAAAGTATTATCTTCTGTTATAAAATTATCAATGTATCGACTTCCATTTCCACTAAAAACAATTGAACGTGGTGCAGCATATCCCTTGTATTTATACATTGTTGCAACATAGTATATTATAGCAGTGAAGTGGTATGCAAACAATGGCAAGAAATCATCATGCAGCCTATCAACAATATCATTGTATTTACTATTGCTCAACCAGAAATTTATGATGTCTGTTGTGCTACAATGAGTATTAACCTTCATTTCCGATTCAAGTGTTCGCAAATCGTCATTAGTTCTCCAATTCAAGTTATCAATATACTTGTTGTATATACCATTCTCACGTACATTTCCAAATCCACTATGACCATTGCTCCACAAAACATTACAGCCAAAATGGACCGACGATGCAGACACAGGTTTATTCTCACTGAAATAGACATAATCAGTAGAACCACCACCAATATCTATAACAGCGACAGAATCAGTATTCTTTATTATATTTCTCTTTGCAAAATAATAATATGGTGCCTCCGACTCAGTATAGCAAACAACATTATCTGTAAATAATATCTCTTTTGCAAGTCGTTTCCATGACCTTTCATATATTCGCTTTGTATTTCCAGAAAAGCTCAAAGGTCTAAACCAAACAACACTTGTCTGACAAAGGACCCCATTATGTTGCAAGATATCACACTTAATTATCAACAATAGCTCACGTATGAAGACATTTATACTATCCTCATTAACATCCCATTTCACATCAGTGTTGCATTCCTGAAAGTCGTTTTCCATCATCTTCTCGTAGAAGAATGCAATATTATGGTTGTCAAACAGGGTTGGCTGGTCTACTATATTACGGGCTTTGCATATTGCGGTACGTATCGGGAATTTATAGTCTAAGCCATCAATGAAAGGTGGAACAAACTCTGTCTTCATTGCATTACAAACAGGTTTGTCCATAGCTTCTTCAATGCTTGAAACTTCAGAATATTGTCTTCTGACATTATAGTCATGAAGATACGAGACCATTGGCTTGTTCATTGAGAACATTTCTGGAGCAGTATTGTCACCAGTTCTAGTACGTGAAATAAATGTATTTGACGTACCAAGGTCTATAGCATATTTATAGCTATCATTTGTACGCTCAGCCTTACGCCATTTTGGACGCAAGAAACCACTATCATTACCTATACTCAACTCTATGGCATCAAAATTAGTATTAAAAAGTTCATAATATTTGGTGCTGTACTCCAATGAATTTACGCCCATACCTTGTCTTGAACGTACAACAGCATGTTTTACTCCATTTTGTGCACGCTCTGCATCAGCTTCTTCAATATGAAAGTAGTCTCCATTATTGTCCTTCTTGTAGAATGAAAGAGTAATGTCTTTTATATCCAATGTATGCCATTCTTCTTCTCCATTGTTGTTGTCTGCCACTGACAAAGCAAGTTTGAAGTAATTGTTTTCTGTTTCAATTGGGGACAAAATATTAGGGAATAGACCTATGTTTATACTCTGGTTAAATTTGGCAAAGTCACGTACGTCATTTTCAATATCATATTCCTTAGTATAAACGTTTCCATTATACATAAATTTGACAAGAACACTATATTTCTTCAGTTGACATACACAAGTAGCCTCACCCTTGTCCAAATAGCTTAAAGCCTCACTTTTTAAAGGCAAAAGATAGTCGTAGTCTCTTTCACTTTCATCGCGTTCATATCTTATACCCTCATAATTGTTGCTGTTCAATTTATAAGGTAGACGAATAAGCGTAGGCAAGAAAAAGGCATTAATGTCTGTCTCGTCATTATAGCCTATTTCTAAACCATTTACAACGAGTACAGAATTGAATTCAGTAAGTATGTATTCCGTCTTTATAGTATAATTATTTTGTATGTCAGAATCCATAGAGAACATGTGTATATAGTCTCTCAAAACAGAATATCTTTTGTCTAAATTATCTCTGCCAAAAAGCTGATACATATAGTTTTTGAAGTCCTTATCTCTATCTCCAAACAGAACAACGTCACGGAAATATTCTCCCCTACCTTTTCTTTTTATTGAAAGAGTATCATATATTTCGCCATTCATTTTTATTGTAGGAGTATTATTTTTCGTAATATCCACTTTATCCATATCTGGAGGTGTCACAAATCCTGTCATTGGAGAACTTGTACCAAGCAATATTTCTTTGCCGTTTTTCTCAAGTACAACAAAAAACAACTTCTGCTCACTAATATCTTCATCATAAACAGAATTAAGGGCATTATAAAGTATAGGAACACGGTCTTGAAGTTCTTTCATCTCTTCTTCTTTGTTCCATTCCTTTATAACAACCCTCATGCTTCCCTGCCATTGATTTTCATGAAACTTCTTATTAAACAAAAGTTCAAAAACATCAAGACAATCTGACACCAGTCGAGCATAAGCTAAACCAGCATAATTATCATTAGGATGTCGCTTTTCTTCCGCAACACGGCGGAAAGCCTCTTTTGCAACAAAAAAACGCGCAAATGGTGTTGGTAAGGAATTTAAAGCACCACTATTATCTGTTTTGTTTTCCTTTATTTTATCTAGTTGCGATGCCTGTATCCCTGTATTTTGTGGAGTCCATACAGTTCCCTGAACACCACGATCTATTATATTTAAATCTATACTTGCCATAACTTTTACAATATTTTCTTTGTGAATGTGTCTATAGCTATATATGCATAGTCAAGAAAATTCTTCATTTTGTTACCAGAATCTTGTTTAGAGCTCTTTATCATCTCTAACAGATACCAAGAATCGTCCTTCGCCTCAAGCTCCGCACTTTCTTTTATTATATCTGTCATTTTAAAGGGTTTCACCTCTGAAATTGGAGCAAAGGCCCTTTTCTTAGATGATAACTCACCATACCATTTTTCGAAATTCTCCGCAAAAGTATTTACTTTAGCCAAATCTCCTTTATAAAATTCATCATTGAATCCTTTGGTAATTCTTAGTGGAAAATATTTCTCATTTGGGAGCACATCAAGTAGCATTTTTAATATACGGAAGTCCGCCAAACATTTAACCAACGTTGCATATCCTTTACCTGCCGTAGAAAGATTAAGAGGTGACACGTCATTTTCTATCGCACGTGTCAAGTATTGACGCTCTTTAGGTTTTGAACGCTGTAAAAAATCAAACAACGCTGTTGCAGCAACCAACTCTATAAAATTGGCCTCATCTGGCTGCGTTTGCTCATTGTTTTCATGATTGTCTTGAAGTGTTGTTTCACCAACATAATAAAGCAAATCCGATTTAACTGTATGTTCATAATACGTAAGTGCAGCCTTAGCCTTTGTCATAAAGTTGCCAGAATCTATCTTACTGTTATTTTTCTTCGGATCTGTAAGACCATAATATGGCAATACAGTAACAGCCCCCATAAATACATCACGAAGAATATCAGAATCTATAGTTGAACGTATCTTCCTCTCTAATAAAGGATAGCCAGAAGCACCAGTTCCTCCAAATATAGAACTTATAATAAAGACACGATCGTCTGGTCCGCCATTGGTTTTAAGCAAATCAAACCAAGACGCACCAGTTAACATTTCTTGCAATACAACAGTACCAACGTTTGGATTACCACGGAAACCAACAGACAACTTGCTATTAAGATTTTCCGTAGAATAAAGAGTTTGTATGAAATAATTGTTAATGCTTGTTACATTGAGATTTCCGACATTAAGGAACTCTGCGTATGAGCGATCTTCACCAGCCTCTTTATTTGTATTATTTGTTTGCGAGTCCAATGTTCCAATCCATTCCATATCTGTCCCAAAGAAACCATCAGGTCCCTTACCATCAACAGTAGAAGCATCACGTATGGCTATATAGTTATCAATCAAGGTTTGAAGGTTCTTCTTCTCATCAAGATCAAGATGCGGATCTATTATTATAGGAATAACTGTATAGCCACAAGTATCCATACCTGAAGCCATTAGCATTGTAATGCTTTTCATGACACGTTCACCTGTGCCACCAATGCAAAAGACAAAGACTTTTTTCATATTCGTACGTTTTTAAAAATATACCAAGGATAAGCATTACTTTTCCCTTTTCTGTTTATTATATTTGATATTGCATAATATAAAACTAAAGCATAGAAAGTGTTTGCAAACACTATTTTTACCAAAAACCAAATGTCAAAACTTGGGTTTGGCGTTAACATAAAACATAAGCCTAAGGTTGTTATAAAAACTAATATCAAATTGATAACACCAAACTTCGCCCAATGTTTTGGGTGATAATGTCTTTCTGGCTCATTATTGTATGGAAAGAAATACCACAAACATATAGCTACAGTCAATATTATCATTATGACAAAAGGAATCCAATCTGAACTATCTATTGCATTCCACAATCTCGTTGCCGCCTTCTTAGCCGATTCATTATCAGCATAATTGGAAAGATACTCTTTCTTGGAAGTAAACCAAGTTAGAACTGTTAGTATATTAATCATTGTATGAATTGTTATTTATTGTTTATTATTTTGTACTTATCAAAAGATGCACAGGCTTAGACTCTTTAAAACGCGCCATGCTCAAATTGAATCCATTGAGTAGTCCTTCCATTGAGAATGTTGTAGTAACATCATTTACATCTTGCGAATTGAGATAACGCCTAAAACGCATGTTGGACTCTTGTACTTCAGGACATTTCAAAGTAATCTCAAAGACATCAGACTTGTCAAACATATTCTGTATCTTAACAGGAATCTTAGCTATAGCCGTGCGTTTAAGCTGTTTGCCATCATCAAATGAGATATCGTATGTTATCTTCTTTGTATCTATAACTGCCTCTGCTCCATACTCACTCTTTATAGACAGATTCTTAACGAGATAGTCTTTGTTTTCGAATGTCCAAGGATAATTTGTTATATCAAAATCAAGAGTGATGCTGCACTCATCATCAAAACCGCCATATGATTTGTTTGCTTCTATCTCGGTTAGATAATCGGCATCACTAACTGTTATCGATGGTGACAAATAATCTATACCCCACTCTATTTCATCAACAAAAGATTTATTGTTATTAAGCAACGTAGCAATAAAATTGCGCATGAACACAACGTTTGACCTTTTGCCAACTATTAGATAATAGTAAGGAGAGTCTGGTGCTGCCTCATTTCCATTCTTGTCTATATATTCAGATGTTGCAGCAATTAAACACACGGCTACATCACAATGACGCATCATAATATTGCGTATGTCAGTTGAATATTGAGTTATAAGTGCTTGTAATGCGGAATTGCCAACGAGATCATATTTCATATCTGAAATAAGTACACCAACCTCCGATGATTTTGTATTAACATCATCTAGCATTCTCGAAATCATATCGGGGACATTCGTAGAAGATGTAGAAACAAAAGTTCCCTTGTTCATTCTATCGCGAAATGTATTCACAGGTACCGCAACTGCAGCCTTGTTCTGTTCACTATATACATTTACTTGACCATCAGACGACACGAAATCTGTTATTACAGACCACACATCATTCTTGAACTTAGTTGAGAGATTTGAACGGAAAAAACCATTCATGCTACCTGACACTTCCACATAAAACTTCACATTAGCTGGCTGTTGAGAAACAAATGTCTTTGTTTTCTCAGTACTCATTCCATCTTCAGTAAAGAACTTAGAATCAGTAGTATTGACCTTGCCACAACATCCAATCAATGCAGTAACAACAAAACACATAGCTGTACACTTAAACAAATTGGCAGCTGTCATCAGATTTAAGATTATCTTTTTCATATTTTTTGGATTATCATAAATGTTTAAGGTTACAATACAAAAAAAAGCGTGGAACTTGCCCGTCATCCGTTCCACGCGTCCAGGCCTTCGCATTGCCCCCAATTCGTCGAAACGGACAACTGCAGAAAGCCCACGCATGGCATATATTGACCCATACGCGAAAATACGTATATATACCATAAGGATATTCCTCTGGTATATATACGACAATTCGCGGCAGGGTATGAATATACCTACCGTGAGCATCTACCGTTGTCTCGTTCTTTGACGAATGGTCATAAGTTGCGAAGTTAGGACGCGTCAAGAACAAGAGCTTTAAGTAAACGCTCTTTCCATAAAGTAATTTTGCACCCTCCCTCATTGCCCCCGAAAGGCTTTCTGCGGAAGAATACTCTGCAAAATTAAGGTTTTTATTCCATATTACAAGATTTATATTAGTATATTTTCATCTTTCTATAAAATGATTTTCCAAAGTCACAAAAAACTTCGTATCATGCCATGATACGATCATTTCAAGGCACAATACGGTCGTATCAAGGCATGATACGACCATATCAAGGCACGCAACAGTTCTTTATATCACAATCCCGACTATACGCATGCGTATTCTACGTCTTAACCATTCATCTTTATCAAGTAAGAGACGTTTCATACTATGCCCGAAAAGGCAACTGGACAGATGAACAGACGGGAGAAAAAAGAAGTGGAGTGAGAAGCCTGCCCCAACACCGATATGCCATTAGTGGAGAATATGCTTCTGAGGGATTCACTTTCCGTTCTGAATATGTTCATTCTACGGGAAATGCCTTTGCCAAAACCATGACCAACACTAATGACGGTAGCGCATCTGATTGCAACCTGTCTGCTATCGGCAATAAAGCTGACGGTTTCTACGCTTTGGGGATTATACCAGTGATTAAGAATAAAGTGAATGTAAAGGCTCGATACGACTTGTATCGAAACAATGCAGAATGGAATTCTGCAAAAACATTCTACGAAGCTGGTGCGGATTATTATTTCACCAAAAACTTAAGACTCTCGGTAGAGTATGCCTTGGTGAACGACCGCAATCTCAACGAGCATAATTACAGTCTTATCAATACTGAACTGTCAATAAAGTTTTAACCCAAATCGGCTATTACAGCAACTCTCAGGTGGTACAGGAAAAAATATTTATCTGTATCCTATTACACTTAAATGTTATAAAGCAACAAATTCAATTATAATTACACACGTTCCTTCTTCGTTCTCTCTTCGTTAGTTCTTCAATACATCTTCGTTATGCCTCCACTTCGTTAACGGAGGATGATCGAGTTCACTACAGAGGATGAACGAAGAACGAACGGAGGAACACGCATAGGATTACAACACCAACAACTTCTTTTAGCTAAAAATTCCTTGCTACATTTCTTTTTCAATCAAATAAATCGTAAATTTGCAAATGCAATATTAAACACGTACGAATATGATAATACATGTAGCCAATCCTATTTACGACTCCGTATTCAAATACATTATGGAGGACGAGCGTATAGCCAAAACCATTCTGTCGGCGCTGCTGAAGAAAGAAGTGGTTCATGTAACTGTGCGGCCACATGA
>ERZ1026856.1375-NODE-1375-length-12320-cov-4.443049_pt1 | contig 12320 bp, 14 predicted proteins | sample MGYA00380158_ERZ1026856 | MGnify/ENA primary metagenome ERZ1026856 (study PRJEB33269, sample SAMEA4719794) | human gut metagenome | biome: human-associated habitat; feature: organic feature; material: feces | place: Cameroon | collected 2013-10 ...
CCCCCGTTCTGCTCGGCGGGGAAGAACTTCACCGCCTCGAGGCCAAGAGCCATCGCCTGCTCCATCTCGCCGCCCGTGGCCGTACCCGGCAGCATGAGCGCGCCCTTTGAAATACCGTATCTGACCATGTCGGGGTTAAAGCCGGGAGAAACAATGAACTTTGCCCCGGCGTCAAGCGCGCGGTCCAGCTGTTCCTTCGTCAGAACGGTACCGGCGCCGACGAGCATTTCAGGCACGTTTTCGATGATGGCGCGCATGGCCGCCTCGGCGGCGTCGGTGCGGAAGGTTATCTCCGCCGCGTTCAGTCCGCCCTTTACAAGGGCCTGCGCCAGAGGCACTGCTTTTTCCGCGTCATCTATGGCGATCACAGGCACGATGCCTATTTCATATATCTTTCTCAGGGTCCCGTTCATCCGTAATTCTCCTTATTGGTTTTACCATCAGGCAATTGCTATTATATATTCTTGTATACAAGAATGCAACACGTTATATTTCACAATTCTTTTCAGTAAATTATGTGCAACTTGTCATAACTTCCTTTCGCTTGACAAGCGTGGAAACATAATATATGCTAATTTATATACTGATCGGGACTTGGAGGCGTGTACATGAAACTCACAGAACGCGACGCGAGGGAGACCGGGCGCGACTATGCTCTGCGTATGATAAAGGACAATATAATCCGTCTTGAGCTTGCTCCGGGGAGCCTCATAAGCGAAAACGAGCTGGCCGCAGAGATGGGACTTTCACGCACGCCCGTGCGCGAGGCGCTCATCGAGCTTTCCAAGGTGAAGATAATTGAGGTCCACCCTCAAAAGCGCAGCGTGGTCGCCCCCATCGACTGCGACCTTGTGGAGGAGGCGCGCTTTATGCGCCACATCCTTGAGTGCGAAATAATCAAGCTCGTGTGCGATATGGCCGGGCCGGAGGATATCGAGGCTCTGCGCGAGAACGTCAGCCTGCAGAAGTTCTACCTCGAGAAAAATTACGAGAGCCTTATGAGTCTTGACGACGCCTTTCACGCCAAGCTCTACTCCATCGCGAAAATGCCGCAGATATACGACATGATGAAAAATCTCTCGATACATTTTGACCGGGCGAGGCATCTTGCCCTCGTCTCCGTGAAGAACTCAAGGATCGTGGCCGATCATGAGGCGCTCCTCGCCCTGATCGAGGCGAAGGACAAGGAGGGCGCGAGCGATCTTATCAAAAAGCACCTTGACCGCTACAAGATCGACACCTCGGCCATACGCGTAACATACCCGCAGTATTTCAAGGCGGAAATATAAAGAAATATTTTCTTGACAACCGACCGTTCGGTAACTATAATGGCAGTTACCGAACGGTCACTGTTTTATCTCCGCTCATTACGGCCGTCCGGCGGAGGTACATATATAACTATGTTGGACGCGGAAGAAAAGCGCTGGGTCCTTTGCCCGTACTGCGGCGCAAAGACCCGTTTGCAGCTGCTGCGTGAAACCGAGCTGAAGGCTCTGCCTCTCTTCTGCCCCAAGTGCCGGCAGGAGAGCGTTATAAACGCGAAGAATTTCATCATCGAAACAAGAGACGCCTGACGCTGAGACGCAGTGCAGATCGTATATCCGGTCATGTGCTGCTTATTTTTGCGAAAAGAGGACATTATGAACGCGATAATTTACACCACCAACTCCGGCAGCACGGAGTGTTACGCAAGGCTGCTCTCCCGCGAAACCGGTCTGCCGGCATACTCGCTTGCGGAGGCCAAGAACGCCGTCCCGGCGGGCGCGGAGGTCATCTATCTGGGCTGGATAATGGCCGGCACGGTCAAGGGCTACGCCGCCGCTGCAAGGAGCTATACCGTCCGCGCCGTCTGCGGCGTGGGCATGGGTCAGACCGGTACGCAGACCGCCGAGGTACGCAGGAAAACGTCCGTCGGCGCGGATATCCCGCTCTTCACCCTGCAGGGCAATTTTGACGTGAAGAAGCTGCACGGCGTCTACCGGCCCGCGATGGAGATAATGGTAAAGACGGTGGGCAGGAGCCTTGCCGCCAAGGGAGGCCGCACGGCGGAGGAGGACGATCTTCTCGATATGCTCCTCCACGGAGGCGAGCGCGTCAGACCCGAAAATCTCAGAGCCGTACTCGACTGGTACGGCTCCCGGAAGTGATAACGAAAGGCGGTGAAAATGGACGGAAAAATATACCCCCGAAGCGGGGACAAGGAGACAGTGTATCTGAAAAACGTCGTCTCCGGCGCGAACATCGAGATTGGCGACTACACGATATACAACGATTTTGTGCATGACCCGCGGGACTTTGAACGCAGCAATGTTCTCTACCACTACCCCGTCAACGGCGACAGGCTGAAGATCGGCAAATTCTGCTCCATAGCCTGCGGTGCGAAATTTCTTTTCACCAGCGGCAATCACAGTCTGCGCTCGCTCTCGACCTACACGTTCCCGATATTCTTTGAGGAATGGGGTCTTGACGCGAAGGACATCTGCAGCGCGTGGGACAACAAGGGCGACATCGTTATCGGCAGCGACGTATGGATAGGCTACGAGGCGCTCATTCTCTCCGGCGTGACTGTCGGCGACGGCGCGATAATAGGCAGCCGCGCCGTGGTGACGAAGGACGTGCCGCCATATACCATCGTCGGCGGCGTCCCGGCAAAGCCCATACGCCGCCGCTTTGACAGCGCGGTCATCGAAAGGCTCGAGAAGCTGCGCTGGTGGGACTGGGACATAGAGACCATCCGGCGCAGCATACCGGCCATTCAGTCGGGGGATATCGCGGCGCTGGAGCGTATGGCTGAGAGGAGGAGCATATGAACAGCAAAGCTTTGGTCGTTATAGACCTTCAGAACGACATCACCAAAAACTACAGGGATATCATCGAGCGCGTCAACGAGGCCGTTGATCTGGCCGCCGGCGAAGGCATGCCGGTCGTCTATATCCAGCACAACAACCTCTCCGCCGGGACGAGGACCTTCAAGCCCGGTACGCGCGGCGCGGAGCTTGTCCCGGAGCTGAAGGTCGTATCCGGCCACATCTTTACCAAGACCAAGAGCAGCGCTCTGAGCTCCGAGGAGTTCTGCGCCTTCATCCGCGATAACGGTATCAATGAATTTATTATTGCCGGCGCGGATGCCGCCGCGTGTATAAAATCCACCTGCTATAATATGACCAGGGCGGGCTATACGGTTCACGTTCTGTCCGACTGCATTACAAGCTACGACAAGAAAAAGCTCCCCGAAATGCTCGCCTACTATGAAAGCAAGGGCTGCACCGTCGCCCCCCTCGGAGAGCTGCTGTGAAGCCCCGCGCCGTCGACCCCGAAGCCACGCCGCGCGCGGAGGCCTATGCTCTGTGGATAAACGCGCCGGATCCGATGGTGACGTTCTTCAAGACGCTGGACGTGACGCCGCTCGTCCGGCTCAGCCGCAGGAAGGGTCTGAAATTCAACATGCTCCTCTGCTGGTGTATCGGCCGCGCGGCAAGCGGTATACGGGAGTTTTACCTGCTGCCCGTGGGACGCGGGCTGCTGCTGTATGACAGTCTCGCGGTGAACACCATCGTAAAAAACAAAAAAGGCGAGGTCAGCTCCTGCGACGTGCCGTTTTCGGACAGTCTTGAACGCTTCGCCGCGGATTACCTGCGGCTGACGCGGCAGACCGCCGAAGCCTGCAAAAACCACGACCTGCCCGAGTACATGGTGATCGGCACCTCCGCCATTGTGGATACCGAGATCGACGGAGCCGTCGGAATGTACAGCGGTATCCTCAATAATCCCTTCATCATCTGGGGCAGATACCGCAAGGGCATTTTCCGGACGACGCTGACGCTCTCGTTCCAGTTCCACCACACGCAGATGGACGGCGCGCACGCGGGGCGGTTCCTGCAGTCGCTGCAGGAGACTATCCACGGACTCAGGCATGCGCCGGTCAAATGAAGCAGAGACGGTCCGTCTCAGCCCCGTAAGCAAAACTGTCAAACAGAGACAAGGAGAATATCAAACATGAGAACCAAATTCTTTGCTGCCGTTCTCGCGGCGGCGCTGCTTTTCACCCTCACCGCCTGCGGAAAGAATCAGGCAGACTACACCTTCAACGAGGACCAGACTCCCCCGCAGCAGACGGCACAGCCGGAGGCAGCGGAGGCTTCCCCCGAGGACTCCGTGGCAGATGAGCCTGCACCGACGGATGAGCCTGCACCGACCGGCGAGACCGCCCCGGAGGACACTTCCGGCGCCGATCCGGAGGAGGCGTGGAAGGTGGAATTTGAGAAGAGCCTGATGGAAAATTACGGCGTCAAGCCCCACCACTACGAGTCCCTCGGCGACGGGATATATCAGGTCTATGTTGACATCGGCGGCAGGATAGTACCGTATGTCACGGTGGACTCCGCGACAGGCGATTACCACGGATAAGGACAAAAAAGACTGCATTCCTTGGAATGCAGTCTTTTTTATCGTTTTTACGCGCCTTCCTCCGGGTCAAGCCCCTCGTCGATGACGACGTTCAGACGGAGATACGCGCCCTCCGGCAGAGAGGAGCCTGACGGGAGCTTATTGAGGCAGAACACGGCGTTGTCGCCGGGCTGCGGATGAGGCTCGTCATTTATGATGAACTCGAAGTACGAGGCGTAGGCGGCGGTCTTTTTCACCTGTCCCTGCGAGGCGATGTAATCCTCCGCGGAGGCGTATCCGCCGGGCATATACACGGAGACTATCTGTCCCTCGGAAAGCCGCCCGCGGGTGATCTCGTCGATACGGATGTTCGCCTGCGTCCACGCCCTGCCGTCAATAAATGTATAAAAGGTCTCGATCACCGTGCCGAGTACGACATAATCCGCGTCTTTCTCGTCGTCAAGCTCGTCGTCGGTGAGGTGTATCGTATATATGGGAGATTCGGCGATGATGGAGCTGTTGTAGATGAAGTCCGGCAGCACGGCCTTGTCCCTCGTGAAGCTGACGGACGCCGTCCCGCCCTCCTGCTGCGCGCCGCCCGGAGTGTTGTCGGTCATTGCGAAGAGCGTCACAACGGCAACAGACAGGAGCAGTATCGCCACGATATATACCATTGTCTTTTTCAAGCGGCACCCCTCCCGTTTCGGTATCGGTGTTCTGTCGTCATTATACTCCAAAAAGTTCCCCGGTTTTACCAAATAATTCTTAATTTTTAAGCTGCGGCTGCGCGAGGCCGGGGAAAGCGCGTCCTACGCCCGGCCCGCGGCCCTTTTCAGCTCCGCGAGGAAGGAGTACGGCACACGCAGTCGGCCCTTGCCGCTGCCCATGCTGATGGTCGGCTTGCTCTTCCCGTGAAAGTCGCTGCCGCCGGTCTTCAAAAGGCCGTATTCCTCCGCGAGAGATTCGAGATAGTCCTCCTGCTCCTTTGTGTAGCCGGAGTAGCGGCACTCCATTCCGCGCATTCCGAGCGTGAGACAGTGTTCGATGAGCGCTCTGAGCGCCGTGTCGTCGAGCCGGTACTGGAACGGGTGTGCAAGGACCGGCAGTCCCCCGGCCTCAAGGATTATCTCCATGCTGCGCTCAAGGCTCAGGAAGCTGCGGCCGACATAGTAGCGCCGGCCCTTTTCCACATAGCGGGCAAAGGCGTCCGCCGTGTCCGAGGCAAGCCCCAGCTCCGTCAGCACCTGCGCGAAGTGCGGCCGCCCTATCACCGCGCCGAAGCGCCGGTGCATCTCCTCATAGCTCACGGGAAGCCCGTCCGCCGCCATGAGCGCCGCGATCTTCTTGTTGCGCTCGTCCCGGTCGTGGACTATCCAGTCCAGCACCTCCCGGAGCGCGGGGGACGCCGTGTCCACATAATAGCCCAGCAGATGGACGGGACCGCCGTACTTCGTGCTTATCTCGATACCCGGCACGACCTCGACGCCGAGGCTCTCCCCCACCGCCGCGGCCTCGGCACAGCCGGCGACCGCATCGTGGTCGGTGACGGCCACGGCCGCAAGGCCAAGCTCCGCCGCGTGACGCACAAGCTCCGCCGGAGTGTACGAGCCGTCGGAGACGGTGGTATGGAGATGGAGGTCTATGACCCGCTCTGTCTCAGAAATTCCGCATGATCTCATTTGCTCTCGCGTATATCCTTTCAGGCTCGGCGCCGATGAAAAAGCTGCCGTTTTCATACAGCACCCTGCCGTTTACCATCGTCAGCCGGACGTTTTCCTTGGAGCCGGAGTAGACGAGGTTCTTTTCAATATTGTGTATGGGCTGCATGTTGGGACGGCTGAGGTCGATGACGATGAGGTCCGCCTTCTTTCCGACGGCGATATCGTCGCAGCAGTCGAGTCCCATCGCCCGCGCCCCGCCCACACAGGCCATTTCCAGCACCTTCTCCGCGTCGCAGGCCGTGGCGTCGCCCAAAAGGTATTTCTGCAGCGCGGTGACGAGATACATCTCCCGGAACATGTCGAGGGCGTTGTTGCTGGCCGCGCCGTCGGTGCCGATGGCGAGCTTGAGTCCGGCGTCGATGTACCTTTGAATGGGGGCGATACCGCTCGCGAGCTTCAGGTTGGACGCGGGGCAGGTGACGGCCCAGAGGCCCTTTTCCCTGAAGAGACGAACGTCGTCCTCGGAGAGATAGACGCAGTGGAACGCGCCGCCGCCGTAGTTGAAAAAGCCCAGCTCGTCGAGATATTTCGCCGGGGTCTTTCCGGTGCGGCGTATGCAGTCCTCCGTCTCGCGCCGCGTTTCGCACAGGTGGGCAAAGCACGGGGCCTTGTATTTCTCGGCGAGGGAGGCCATATACCTTATGCGTTCGACGGAGGTGGTGTACTCCGCGTGTATGCCGAGCCGGTAGCTCACCAGCTCATTATAGTCGTTATAGAGGAGAAATTCGCGCTCGACGTTCGTGGGGTCCGAGTCGAAATCGTTCATCGACGCGCAGATCACCGTGCGAAAGCCCGTGTCCGTATTGGCTCTGACGTAGGCCTCGTTATGAAAATACATGTCAAAGCTGGAGGTCACGCCGCTCGTGAGATATTCCATTATGCCGAGTACGGAGAAAACGTACACCATTTCGTCGGTGAGCCGCGCCTCGCGCGGGAACACCTGCTCGTTGAGCCAGCGGTCGAGCGGCATGTCGTCGGCGCAGGAGCGCAGAAACGTCATTGCCGTGTGGGTGTGCGCGTTCTTGAAGCCTGGCATGAGCAGGTCGCCCCTGAGGTCTATCTGCCGCTCGAACTCCGGCAGCTCCTCCGGCGCGGGGCCGATGTAGGCTATGCTGCCGCCATCCGTCCACACCTCGTCGGAGCTGATATGCGCGCCGCCCCGAAAGCTCAGGACACTGCCGTTGTAGAATCTTATCATCCGTGCGCCTCCTCTGTTTATTCTATATTTTTTATTCCCAAAAATCCTTACCGCCGACGGCTTTGACTATGTATCCGCGCAGCTCCATCATGCCGGTGTAGGTGGGGAGGATAAAAACATGCTCCTCCCGGCTCATTATCCACTCGACAAGCTCCGTGTAGTCGCTCTGCCGTTCTATGCGCGCCCTGTCAAGCCCGGCGTCCAGAAGCCTCCGCTCCGTCTCCTCCATGCGCATGCCCGACACCGCCACGCGCTCCAGCCCCGCAAAGCCGGTCAGCGCCTCGAAAGCCGTGTCGTTGAGCCACGAGATGTCGGTGCCGTCGGAGACGTTGTTGTTCATGACGAGGACGACGGAAAAGCGACCCTTGACATTTCTCAGGAAGTCGATGACCTGGTTGCAGCCGGCGGCGTTCTTCACGAGTATCATGGTCGCGCCGCTTTCGCCGATGTCGAACTGCTCCATGCGTCCGAAGCCGCAGTGCGCGTGTTCGATCGCTCTCGCGGAGTCGTTCGCGGAAATGCCGAGGACGCTCATCGCGGCCATGGCCCCCGCGGCGTTGTATACGTTGTAAAGTCCCGCTATGGGGATGTTGATAAGGCGGTTTTTGCCCCCGGAGGCAATGACGGCGGAGGTGCCGTTCACCCGGCGCTCAGCAACATAGGTCACGGCAAAATCGGGCATGGGACGCTTAAAGCCGCACTCCGCGCACGCGTAGCCGCCGAGATGTCCGTAGTTCACCCAGCCGTAGGAAAGAGCGCCTCCGCAGACTGGGCATTTGTCAAAGTCGGTAAGGTCCGCGGTGTCGGGCGCGCTGAGCGCGCCGTTATTCATGCCGTACCACACGGTCCTGTTCGGCAGGCTGCTGAGAGAGGCGGTGAGCGCGCAGTCGGCATTGAGGCACATGACGGTATCGGGCGACCCCTCCAGCCCCGCGCGTATGCCGGAGACGGTATTCGCGACCTCGCCGAAGCGGTCGAGCTGGTCGCGGAAAATGTTGGTGACGATGGCGGCGGTGGGCTTCATCTGCGGGAAAACGGTCTTAGCCGCCCACTCGTCGCACTCGATAACGGCGTATTCCTTTTTCATTTTGCCCGAAACGGAGCAGTTCATCACGAACTCTGTGACTATCCCGCTGATGAGGTTCGCGCCGGAACGGTTGGCAAAATAGCTCATCCCGGCGTCCTCGAGCGCCTGCTCGACCATGCGCACGGTGGTGGACTTGCCGTTGGTGCCGGTGACGGCGACGGACTTCACGTCTCTTGAAAGCACGGCGAGAAGCTCCGGGCAGACCTTGAGCGCCCAGTATCCGGGCATGGCTGTGCCTCCCCGGCGGAAAAGCCGCGCGGCAACGCGCAGGAGCTTGCAAAGCAGTATCGCCAGTATGGCTCTTAAACTCATAACGGTCTCTCCTCAAAAACTACCATCAGTTGACAAGAGCATACACGCCTGACACGTCAGAAGAAGTTCGCGCCGTTTCGCTTCCGCCATATGGCAAAAGCTGCACTATGCTTTAAGGCGCTCAGAGTTTTGCCGGAGCGGAAATGCGTTCAGGCAATGAAAAGCACGCAGCCGATACTTGGTGTACCGGCAAGGGCTTTGAAGAAGCTTGGGCGCATTTCCGTCCGTCAAAACCGTGTGTGTCCTTGTCAACTGATGGTATTATTATAGCATGTCTGCGTATACATACGCAAGCAGTATATGCTCCGTTCCGCCCGCACAGACGCGCGCAGGCGGCAAAAGGATGATCCGGGCCGCCGTTTTCGGGCAAAACAAAAAGGAAGGGCAAAACCCTTCCTTTTTGTTATATGGTTGAGGACAAAATGAAAAAGATGAAAAACTGTTACTTGCGAGTATTATGTTACCCGAGAAATGTTTCAGAATAAATATTAAAATTGTTTCAGAAATGTTAAATCGAAAGAAAATTACAAAAAATCACGCGATACGGCACAATGCGGCAAAGGCGGCGCACTCCGAAGCATTCGCTGCCGCCGTCAATCGAAGCTGATATTCCACACGCAGCCGGCCGGGACGGCCCCGGGTGCGGCGGCGATATAAGCGTCTCCGTCATCGGCCGGGAGACGGTAACGGCACGCACTCACGCCAAGCAGAGCGCCCACCGAAGCGGCGGCGTCCGCGCGGTCGTCCTCGTTTTCGCATACAAGCTCGCGTATGAGGCACACCCCGTCCTCCGTATAGGCCGCGCATATCCCCGCGCCGCAGTCGTAAAGTCCTCCGCCGTATGCCCCGCACAGGCTGCGGATGAACTCGAGGGCGGCCTCCGTGGGACTCATCCGGACGCGGCCGCGCAGAAGCTCCTCACGGCGGCGCATATATTCCCCGGCCGAGACAGGCTTGCAGGGCAATACCGGCGCGCTCCGGACCTCGCGCGTCACCGTGCGCAGAGCCGCTCTCACGCCGAGGATATCCCCGTACCACCGGTACAAAGAGTCCTCCGCGGGAAGCGTGCAGACGATGTCCGCGCCAAGTCCGCGCGCTGCCTCCCCTGCGGCTCTCACGAGCGCCGCGCCAAGCCCTCTGTGCCTGTATTTCCCGTTCACGGCCACGGCGTAGATATATCCGCATACGGGAGCCTTTTGGGGGAGGCCGCGAAGCTCGCCCAAAATAACGGCGTATGCCCCGCCGGCGACGGCGCCCCCGCACTCGGCCGTCACGGCCGTACCCATGGCCGGCAGCAGGCGGAAAAACTCGCCGATAAGCTCCTCACTGTCGCCGAAGGTCTCCGTCCACAGTGCGGTGAGCTCCGGGATGTCGGCGGGACGATAGGCGCGTATCAGCGCGTCATTCATGGCTGCTCTCCTGTCCGTCCTCCCACCTCGCGGTGTACTTGCGGAGGATATATTCCGGCTTGTAGCTGAGCTTTGACTGACGCAGAGGCTCAAGCCCCATGTCGTCCTCGCGGTTGAGGTATTCAAGCTCCGGGTGCTTTTCCTTTAGCATGCGGGCAAACTCCCTGCATACCATGGGGTAAGCGCCGGGCATTTCGCCGAGAGCCTTTTCAAAATGCACGTCGTAGGTATTGCGGCAGCACGGCTCGCCCACGGTGAAGCCAACGAGCGCCCCGTCGGCGAACAGCACCCCGCCCTCGAGCGCAAGCTCCTCATAGGCGGCGAAGGCGCGGATGATGGCGTCATGCTCGAAGTGTATGCTCTTGTCGAGGCGCTCCACGTTCTCCTCGGTCCACACGTCCAGCATATCGAGGCACTGCGGGATAAGCTCGCGCGTGAGGGGAACGAAGCTCCACTTATGCTCGGCCTCGAAGCGGTTGCAGAAGTTGCGCTTCGCGTGCAGGGACTTTCCGGCGTAGGTGGAGAGCTTTTCGATGGAATAGATATAGTCGGCGCAGTCGGTGTCCTCGGTGTACTCAAAGCAGCCGGGATACTCGCGCTTGAGCATTTCGATATGCTTTTCCGTCACGCCGCGCAGGGAAAACGGTATCCCACGGCGGCCGGCATATTGGCGCAGCGCCTCTATCGCGCCGCGGAGGTCTCCGCTGCCGATGGGGAAAACAAAGGACACCTCCCCGCCGCGGCGGAGCATGGTGAGCATTCTGTCCTCATAGCGGCAGATGAGCTGGCTGTAGTGCTTGTCCCAGATGTAGATGTTGCCGAAATTATAGTCGGCGCTGGGGCTGTCCTCGTCCATGACGAGCTTGTCTACCCAGCGCTTTTTCGCGAGGGTAGCGGTAGAAAAATGGAGCATTGTCTTATCTGTAGGTCCTTTCACAAATGGAGCGTATCTCACTTCTGAGCGTGCGGAGATCGGTAAAGGCGTCGGGGCGCTTAGAGACGTCGCGCAGCAGCGCGGAGGGGTGGTAGGTAGCCATGCAGCGCCGGCCGGCCACGTCGAACCACTGCCCGTGCTGCACCGTGATACGGAAGTCCGGGCTTATGAGCGCCTTCGCGGCGATACGTCCGAGACACACGACGATCTTCGGGTCGACGAGCGCTATCTGCCTGTCGAGCCAGCGGCGGCAGGCGGCAAGCTCGTTCTCCTGCGGGTCGCGGTTCCTCGGCGGGCGGCACTTGACCATATTGGCGATATATACCCGCGTGCGGTCGAGGTCGATCATCTCGAGCATGGAGTCGAGGAGCTTCCCCGCCGGGCCGACGAAGGGTATGCCCTGCAGGTCCTCCTGCTCCCCCGGTCCCTCGCCTATGAGCATGACCTCCGCGCCGGTGTTCCCGTCGCCGAACACCAGATTGTGCCGCGTTTCGCACAACGAGCAGCCGGCGCAGCCGTTACATTCCTCTCTGAGCGCTTCCCAGACGTCCATAGCGTCTCTCCTCATTCCTCTCCCCGGGAGACCAGCGAGAGCAGCAGCTCCCGGCGGTTGTTGCCGGGGTATTCCATAACGTAATCCAAAAGGAAGCGGAGCGTGTCGCCCAGCTCCTTTCCCTGTATCCCGAGCGCGAGCAGATCGTCACCGGAGACAGCAAGGTGCCTGAGCGAGAAGCACTCGCCGCTTTTGAGCACCGCTCTCAGCTCGCGGTACGCGTGTCCTTCGAAGAGGGCATCCCGGCACAGCGCGGCACAGCTCACGCTGTCCACGCCGTATGCGTTCAGGAGCCTTTTCCAGCCGAGGCTGTCGGACGGCTTTGTCCCCGATATGAGCGCCGCCGCGTCCGCGCAGCAGCGGACGGTGCGGCTGTCGAGCCGGAGCGCCGTCAGAAGCTCCTCCGCGGAGCCGATACAGCCCTGCGCTGTCAGTATTATACACAAAGCCGCCCAGCGGTCAAGCGCCTTTTTCGGCAGGCGGGCTACGGCCTGGAGCTTTCCGGGGCCGTCCGGGCGCTTTTTGATAAAAGCGTCCATAAGCCCGAGAGAGATGAGCGTATAGATATACTCCGGCTTTTTGGTCAGCAGTATTTTCTCCGCCTCGTCCCGCACGCGCTCTGCGGCGAGGGATGAGGCAAGGTGCGCCTTTTTTTCGATGGCGGCGAGAGTCCCGCTCTCTATCTCAAAATCCAGCCTTGCCGCGAAGCGTACCGCCCGC
>ERZ1026856.1378-NODE-1378-length-12314-cov-16.292520_pt1 | contig 12314 bp, 9 predicted proteins | sample MGYA00380158_ERZ1026856 | MGnify/ENA primary metagenome ERZ1026856 (study PRJEB33269, sample SAMEA4719794) | human gut metagenome | biome: human-associated habitat; feature: organic feature; material: feces | place: Cameroon | collected 2013-10 ...
TTCTTTTCATAAACCGATAAAATCACGACTTGCGAGAGGACGCTTATATCTGCCCTTCAAGCCCTAAGAAAGCACCACAAAATCTGCGACACTACGCTAATTAAACTCCGGTTTAGTTCGCACTTACAACCCCGCTCTCGCAGTCCACTTCAACGTAGGCACTGGTCTTTAAGACATCCAATGCATTTTTAGCTGCGATAAGAACCGGAATATCAAGGCTTAACCCTGCGATTGCTGCATGACAGTTTGCACCCTCTGCTTCTACGATCAGTGCGGAAGCCTGACGCATCTGTGCCATCATTTCATTTGTTGTGTCTGCTGCGACAATGATATCACCGTCTTTAAAGCTTTTTAAATCTTCATTGCTGTGGCACACACACAGATTTCCGGAAATTTTCTTTCCGTTTAACCCTTTTCCTGTCACAAGGATATGTCCTGCGACCTGTACTTTGATGAGGTTCGTTGTACCGGATACACCAAGTGGAACGCCACCGGTCAGGACGACTAATTCCCCTTTGGAAACAAATCCTGCCGTCTCTGCCACATCAACTGCCTTCTCAAACAACTGGCTTGCATCCTGTTCCTCTGTGATAAGAATCGGTTCTACACCCCACTCAAGGTTTAACTGACGGCATACCTTTTCTGTCAGACACTCTCCGATGATCGTACAGTCTGGACGGTATTTGGAAATCATTCTCGCAGTACGTCCGGACTTCGTCACTGTCACGATTGCCGCTGCACTTAAATCACCAGCCATCGTACAGGTTGCATGTGAGATTGCGTTTGTCACATCCGGGTTACACATGGTTCTGCGCTGTCTGAACCTCTGTAAATAGTTGATATCATGCTCTGTACGGGTTGCAATACGGACCATTGTTTTTACTGCTTCAATCGGATACATTCCTGCAGCAGTCTCTCCTGATAACATGATCGCACTCGTTCCGTCATAAATTGCATTTGCAACGTCTGTGGACTCTGCTCTTGTTGGTCTTGGATGTTTCATCATGGAATCTAACATCTGAGTTGCTGTGATAACGATTTTTCCAGCCTCACATACTTTTTTGATGATCATTTTCTGCATAACCGGAACATCTTCTAACGGGATTTCAACCCCCATGTCTCCACGCGCCACCATGATACCGTCGGACACACGGATAATGTCATCTATATTGCGGACACCCTGCATGTTCTCGATTTTGGAAATGATCTTAATATCCTCGCCGCCTTTTTCTGCAAGGATTTTGCGGATTTCCATAACATCCTCTGCGGTACGGACAAAGGAAGCTGCGATAAAATCATAATCATTTTCTACCGCAAAACAGATATCTCCGTAATCTTTTTCACTGATAAACGGCATCGTGAGGTCAACGTTTGGAACGTTCACACCTTTTTTATTGGAAATCACACCGTCATTTAACACTTTACAGACAATATCTCTTGCGTTGACCTTGGTATTCACTGGTTTTGCAACCGGTTTGATCTCTACAACTTCCAGACCTACCAGACCATCATCGATCAGGATATGATCGCCCGGCTTTACGTCATCTGCAAGATTTTTGTAAGTGATAGATACGCGCTCATCTGTTCCAAGAATATCATCGGTTGTCAGTGTAAAAGTCTGGCCTGTCTTTAACTCTGTTTTTCCTTTTTCAAATTCTACGAGACGGATTTCCGGTCCCTTTGTATCAAGTAAAGCTGCAACATATTTTCCCAATTCTTTGCGCAGTTTGCGGAGCATTTTTAATCTTCCCATCTGCTCATCATGCGGTCCATGCGAAAAATTGAAACGTGCAACGTTCATTCCCTCTTCGATCAATGCTCTCATCACCGCTTCATTGTCGGTGGATGGTCCTAACGTACAGATAATTTTTGTTCTTCTTGTCATAAATTCTTCCTTTCTTTTTATGGTTTCATTTTTCAAGTGTTCCTGCTGATTTTTATTCATTCGAAATGCGTATGCCTCTCCTGATTTCTGTTATAGTTTTAACAATCTCCCTAAATCAGCACGGAGTCGACGGACCAATCTCTGCAAAACTTAAAACTTATACACTTTTCACAATAATACAGTCTCTTCTCTCCGTTTTTATTCGTATTCTTGTGAAAAATGTATAATAAATTTTAAGTTTCTTCTTTGGTACGGCGACTCCATCTACGGAGAGATTATACGAAATAAACATAAAAAAAGCAAGCTTTCTTTTGTAAAAAAACCTGCTCTTTTTGTAAACATTATGTTAAAAACATTATTTTGTGATCATGGTTCCCATACCGCCATGAATATTAGAACCATCTTTGTTCAATTTTGTGATCAGAACGGATCTGATCGCAGAGTCACCGATAAAGTTGATGGCTGCCTCTATCTTAGGAAGCATATCGCCCTCACCAAACTGTCCCTGCTCCATGTATTTCTTTGCTTCTGCAACAGTCATGGTTGATAATGGTTTTTCATCCGGCTGTCCATAATTTAAGCATACATTGTCAACACTTGTTAAAATAACAAGCATGTCTGCATCCAGAAGTTCTGCCAATTTTCCTGCTGCAAGGTCTTTTTCAATAACAGCACTGGCACCCTTTAAGTTGTTGTCCTGCATTAATACCGGGATGCCGCCGCCTCCACAGGCAACTACGATCTGATCAGCATCGGACAATGCTTTGATTGCATCGATCTCCACGATATCCATTGGCTTTGGTGCTGCAACGATTCGTCTGTACCCGCCTTCTATTTTGACAACGTGATTTCCTTTTTTCTCCTCTGCCTCTGCTTCCTCTTCCGTCAGCACACGTCCAATGACTTTGCTTGGTTTGTAAAACGCCTCGTCATATGGATCAACCACAACCTGTGTAAGGATCGTAGAAACAGGTTTATAGATTCCCTTGTTCAATAATTCCGCACGGATCGCATTCTGTAAATCGTAACCGATATATCCCTGACTCATTGCAGAACATACAGACATTGGTGTTGCAGTATATTCCGGATATAATTTACAAAATTCATTCATAGCAGTATGGATCATACCAATCTGTGGTCCGTTGCTGTGTGTGATCACAACCTGATAATCTTCACGGATAAAATCTGCCACTGCCTTTGCTGTTCGTTTCGTTGCCTCTTTCTGTTCAGGAAGTGTTGTTCCCAATGCTTCATGTCCAAGAGCAATCACAATTTTCTTCTTTTTCATCTCTACCATCCTCCGATGCGCCTTTATATTCACAGAACACCCGGAAAGTATCTCCGGGCGCTTTTTGTCTTGTCTGACACTTATACTATTATTTTACCATGAACGATTTTGCAGTGCAATGTCATTTTTACATTACAGGCCGCAGGCATTCTGCGAACTGTTATTTATCTTCTTCCTCAGTTTCCTCCTGTGGCAAAACAAAGGAATCGATAACCTCCCAGAGTTCATCCCTTCCCTGCTTCGTCTCGGAGGAGAATGGAATGATCACCGTACCCGGCTTTACTTTCAGCCCTTCGCGGATTGCTTTTACATTCTTTTGGATCTGGCTTCGTTTGATCTTATCAAGCTTTGTGGCAATGATAATCGGTGTAAATCCCTGATAAACCATCCAGTCATACATCATTTTATCGTTTGCAGACGGATCATGACGGATATCGATCAGCAAAAAGACTGCCTGCAGTTTTTTAGAGGTATGAAGATAATTCTCGATCATTTTTCCCCATTTTTCCTTCTCGCTGGCAGAGGTCTTTGCATATCCATAACCGGGCAGATCGACCAGATACATGGCATCGTTGACATTGTAAAAATTGATGGTCTGAGTCTTTCCCGGCTGCGCCGATGTCCTTGCGAGCGACTTGCGGTTTAACAGCGCATTGATCATGGACGATTTTCCTACATTTGACTTTCCTGCAAATGCCACTTCATTAAATGGATTATCTGGTATTTTACTTGTGATACCACAGACAGTCTCCAAATTTACACTTCTAATTACCATTGTCTTTTCCTCTTCTTAATTCACTTCTTTACAAACGCCACATCCAGCACGTCTTTCATCTGCTCTACAAACACGATTTCCAGACCTTTTTTGATCTCCGGTGAAATCTCATCAATATCCTTCTCATTCTTCTTCGGTACACAGATGGTCTTAATCCCTGCATTTTTGGCTGCCAGTGTTTTTTCCTTCAGTCCACCGATCGGAAGCACACGGCCGCGAAGCGTGATCTCGCCTGTCATTGCGACATCAGCACGGATCGGTGTCTTCGTGATCGCCGACAGCATGGCTGTCGCCATCGTGATCCCGGCAGACGGTCCATCCTTCGGCACTGCACCCTCTGGGATGTGGATATGGATGTCATTCTCCTGAAAAAACTTTTTCGGAATGTGATATTCTTCACTGACCGAGCGGATATAGCTGATCCCTGCCTGTGCAGACTCCTTCATCACATCCCCCAACTGTCCCGTCAACTGGAACTCACCTTTTCCCGGCATGATGTTGACTTCAATCTCTAAAGTATCTCCACCAACGCTTGTCCATGCAAGTCCACGGACGATTCCTACTTCATCCGTATCATTTTTCTTATCAAAACTGTATTTCTCTTTGCCGAGGAACTTTTCAAGATTCTGTTCTGTAACTTTAATCTTCTCTTTTTCTCCCTCGTAAAGCGGTCTGGCTGCTTTCCTGCAGATTTCGCCAAGCTTACGTTCAAGATTACGCACACCGGCTTCCCTTGTGTAACCACTGATGATCTTTGCCATCGCTTTGTCCGTAATGGAGAGCTGCTCCGGTCTGATCCCATTGCGCTCCATCTGCTTTGCGAGCAGATGCTCTTTGGCAATGTGAAGCTTCTCATTCTCTGTGTAACTGGTCACCTCGATCAGTTCCATACGGTCTAACAGCGGTCTTGGGATATCCTGCACCGAGTTTGCTGTTGCAATAAACAGCACTTCTGAAAGATCGATCGGTATCTCGACATAATGATCCCGGAACTTCTTATTCTGCTCCGCGTCAAGCACTTCCAATAAAGCAGACGCCGTATCCCCCTTGTAATCGCTGCTCATCTTATCGATCTCATCTAACAGCATGAGCGGATTTTTCACGCCGGCGCTGCGCAGTCCGTTCACGATACGTCCCGGCATTGCTCCGACGTAAGTTCTTCTGTGGCCGCGGATTTCTGCCTCATCCCGCACACCACCGAGACTGATCCGCACATATTTTTTATCTAACGCTTTTGCAACGGACCGGGCAATACTCGTTTTACCGGTTCCCGGTGGTCCGACCAGACAGATGATCGGGCTCTCGCCCTTGCTGGTGAGATTGCGGACAGCCAGAAATTCTAACATACGCTCTTTTACTTTTTCCAGACCGTAATGATCCGCATTTAAAATCTGCTCGGCATTCTTCAGATCCTTGTTATCTCTGGATGTCTTATTCCATGGAAGTTCTAAGAGTGTTTCAATATACCCTCTCGCCACAGCGCTCTCAGAGGAGCTGGAGCTGATATTTTTAAAACGGTCGATCTCTTTTTTGATCTTCTCTTTTACTTCTTTGTCTGCCCTGATCTTACCCAGAGCATCCATAAAGTGATCTGCATCTGATTCCGTATTATCTTCGCCAAGCTCCTCACGGATTACTTTCATCTGCTCTCTCAGCAGATATTCTTTCTGGTTTTTATCCACATGCGCCTTGACTTTCGCCTGAAAATCATTCTTGATGGCTATGATCTCAATCTCTTTTAATAAGAGTGCCATCAGAACCTCATAACGTTCGGTCATAGAAACCGCATCTAAGATTTTCTGTTTTTCCTCAAAATGTACCGGAAGGCTGTTGGCAAGCTGATTCATCAGTTTTTCCAGATCTGTGATCTCACTTAACTGGCGTTGCAGCTCTTTTCCCATTTTGGGATTGACAACCACATATTTTCCAAATGTCTCCTGAATGCTTCGAAGCATTGCTTCCTTCGCTTCTTCTGGCAGTCCGTCATCCACTTCCTCATCAAATCGAATGATCTCCGCAAGCAGATAGTCCGGATTTTCAAGAAAAGCGGACAATTCTGCCCGCTCTTTCCCTTCTACCAAAATGCGTACAATATTATTTTGTAACTTAATTACCTGCTTTACCTCAGCAATGATCCCGATCTTAAATAAGTCCTCGATATCAGGATTTTCCTGTTCCACGTCTTTCTGTGCCACAAGAAAAATCTTCTGCTCATCCATCATGGCTTCTTCCACTGCCTTGATGGATTTTGCACGGCTTACGTCAAAATGGGCTACCATTCCCGGCAGAATTACCATTCCGCGAAGGGCAACTGCAGGCATTTTCATAATCATTGTATCCATTTTCTATAATTCCTTTATCTGTAACAGCTTTTCCTGCTGTTATCTTTTGTTTAAGAAGCCTGTTCTATCTTCTCAACAAGTGCTTTTTCTTCTTTCTCTTCAATTGCAAGATTCTTTTCTACATCTTCTTTGGTGATCTCACATCTTGTAATGCTCTCATCGGATGGAATATGATACATCAGATCTAATGTAACAGCCTCCATGATTGCACGAAGACCACGCGCTCCGGTCTTTCTCTCAAGCGCTTTGTCCACGATTGCTTCGAGTGCATCCTTGTCAAATTCCAGACTGACACCGTCTAATTCAAACAGCTTTTTGTACTGTTTTACAAGTGCATTCTTCGGCTCGCATAAGATACGGATCATCGCATCCTTATCTAACATATCCAGTGTTACGGTTACCGGCACACGACCGATAAATTCAGGGATGAGTCCGAATTTCACAAAATCCTGTGGAAGTACATGTTTTAATACTTCCCCTACATTGTACTCATCTTTGGCGTGTACTTCTGCATTAAATCCAATGGATTTCTGGTCGAGACGTGTCTCAATGATCTTCTCTAATCCATCAAAAGCACCACCACAGATAAATAAAATATTGGTAGTATCAATCGGGATCAGTTCCTGCTGCGGATGTTTTCTTCCACCCTGTGGCGGAACAGAAGCAACCGTTCCCTCTAAAATCTTAAGTAACGCCTGCTGTACACCCTCGCCGGAAACGTCTCTTGTGATGGAAACGTTCTCAGATTTTTTTGTAATCTTGTCAATCTCATCAATGTAAATGATACCGTGCTGTGCACGCTCAATATCATAATCAGCAGCCTGGATCAGTTTCAAAAGGATATTCTCGACATCTTCACCCACATAACCTGCCTCGGTAAGTGTGGTTGCATCTGCGATTGCAAACGGAACATTCAACACTCTCGCCAAAGTCTGTGCCAAAAGTGTTTTACCGGAACCGGTTGGTCCGAGCATAAGAATATTACTCTTCTGCAATTCTACATCTGAATCTGATCCTGCCATAATTCTCTTGTAATGATTATAAACTGCAACGGACAAAACTTTCTTCGCCTTATCCTGACCAATGACGTACTCATCTAAAAATGCCTTCATCTCCTCCGGCTTGATCAGATTGATCTGCTCCGCAGGCTCTTCCTGATTTCCGTCAAATTCATCATTCTCCAACTCTTCGTCTATAATCTCGGCGCAAACATCGACACACTCATCGCAGATATAGGCTCCGTTTGGTCCCGCAATCAATTTGCGGACCTGATCCTGAGTCTTACCGCAAAATGAGCAGCGCAGTCTCTCGTCATTTCTTCCTGCCATTTCTTATTCTCCAATGTCTATATTTATTAACGGCTTGTGATCACATTATCGATCAGTCCGTATTCCATTGCTTCCTGAGCGGACATGTAATGATCTCTCTCTGTGTCCGCTGCGATCACATCATATGGTTTTCCTGTGTTTGCAGCTAAAATTTCATTTAATTTTTTCTTTGTCTTTAAAATGTTCTCTGCTGCGATCTGAATCTCGGTTGCCTGACCTTTTGCTCCGCCGGATGGCTGGTGGATCATAATCTCTGCATTCGGAAGTGCAAGTCTCTTGCCCTTTGCTCCGCCTGCAAGTAAAAATGCTCCCATGCTGGCTGCCATACCGATACAGATGGTAGATACATCACATTTGATGTACTGCATCGTATCATAAATAGCAAGACCTGCTGTTACCATTCCACCTGGGGAATTGATATATAAATGAATGTCTTTTCCAGGATCCTCGGACTCTAAGAAAAGTAACTGTGCAACAACAAGGCTTGCTGTTGTCTCATTCACTTCTTCTCCAAGGAAAATAATTCTATCTTTTAATAATCTGGAGTAAATATCGTAATTACGCTCTCCTCTGCTTGTCTGTTCAATGACGTAAGGTACTAAACTCATATCTCTTACCTGCCCTTTCCTTTTCATAAATATGGTTGGAATCGCACTATGATTGAATCCACACTTTTTTCACTATTGCAATATATCGGTCATACACTGCACTGATAAATATTATCCCACAAATGCAGAGACGTTGGAATAGGAAAAAAACATGTTTTATGAAAAATTAATATCTTGTTCGAATTTTCAAAAAATATTGAACTTTTTTCTCATCAGATGCAATCTGTCATAAATCTCAAACAGACCGGCTCATAAGAGCCAGTCTGTCGTATTTGCTGTACATTGTTCAGAAATTATTCTTCTGTAGCTTCCTCAGCTTCTTTTTCTTTCTTTGTCTTAGCTTTTGCTCTTTCTTTTACATTCTCCATAATTAAGTCAACTGCTTTTGTCACAGATAAATCTCTCTTAATGGATTCTTTTTCATCTTCTCCTAAGTACTCTTTTAACTTGTCAGCTTCCATTCCGTACTGAGCTGCCATTTTCTCAATTTCTGCATTGATCTCATCTTCAGAAACTTCGATATTCTCATCTTTTGCGATCTGTTCTAATACAAGGCTGCTCTTGATACGTGTCTCAGCTTCCGGACGAACCTGCTCTTTTAATCCGTCGATCGTCATACCGGAGAACTGCATGTACTGCTCCATGGAAAGACCACTCTGTGCGATTCTCTGTGCGAACTCATTGACCATGTTCTCACACTGTGTATCGATCATAGCTTCCGGGATCTCCATTGTGGATTTGTCGATGATCTTCTTGATTGCTTCATCTTCTTTTGTACGTTTTGCTTCGTTCTCTTTCTCAACTTCAAGATGTTTTCTTAAGTCTTCTTTGTACTCAGCTAATGTATCAAACTCAGATACTTCAGAAGCAAATTCATCATTTAATTCTGGAAGTTCTTTTGTTTTGATCTCGTTGATCTTAACTTTGAATACGGCTGGTTTTCCAGCTAAATCAGCTGCCTGATATTTCTCTGGGAAAGTAACGTTAACTTCTACTTCATCCCCTGCATTGTGTCCTACTAACTGATCTTCGAATGTATCGATGAAAGAGTGGGAACCGATCTCTAATGGATGATTCTCTCCTTTACCTCCTTCAAATGCAACACCGTCAACAAATCCTTCGAAATCGATGACTGCTGTATCACCGTTTGCTACTGGTCTGTCTGTTACAGTTACAGTTCTGGAGTTCTTCTGCTGCTCTTTCTCAAGTGCTGCTTCTACTTCTTCGTCTGTTACAGTTGTATCGATCTTAGTTACCTGAACACCTTTGTATTTTCCAAGTGTCACTTCCGGTCTTACAGCCACTTCTGCTGTGAAGATGAAAGGTTTTCCGGATTCGATCTGAACAATGTCGATTGTTGGTCTGGAAACGATGTCCTCTTTGCTCTCTTCCATAGCTGCTGCATAATTATCCTGAATTAAGATGTTTGCTGCTTCTTCATAAAATACAGCTGCACCGTACATTTTCTCGATCATAGCTCTTGGAACTTTACCTTTACGGAAACCAGGGATGCTGATTTTGTTCTTCTCTTTCATGTAAGCAGCCTGTAAAGCTTTTTCCACTTCCTCTGCTGGTACTTCAACAGTAAGTTTTGCCATGTTTTTTTCTAATTTTTCAACCTGTACACTCATTATAATGATTTTCCTCCTTATATATATAAAATATCCATGTACATTTCACGCTTAATGCGCTAATCGAGCCACGTCCAAAGTCGCATAAACCCGCGGTTTTTCTGGCTCTGCCTAAAAATGGGCGTACTACGACTATCGCAGTCATTCTAGGATTATAGCACACACTCTTGCAAAATACCAGTGTTTTTTATGGTTTTACGAGGTTTTCTGTGATTTCTGTGTTTTTGCCATGTAATTTATCATATATGACATTGCAAACTACCGTATAAAGAGACGCAATAACATTGATTCCAGACCGAAGCAGCAGTGCCATCGGCAGTCCGAATAATGAAGTTGCAATTGCCAGCGCTCCAAACGTGTTAAAAACCGTCTGCCATTTATATCCGGCAGAATAACCCACGCCGATTCCTCCAATAATTCCGATCATACTTCTTCCTGACTCCGGCAGTATCAGATAAAGAATGAAAAACAACGCACATCCGACCATATTAAACACGCCCCTGTCCACCGCCCTCATTTTTCCATCCTCTGTAAATGGAAGGCAGACTGACATACATGCGATCCCTGCCCACATTGCTCTCGGAAGTCCAAGCAGTGAAACGATCAGCATTGCACTTGAGACGATCAGTGTCAGTTTCAGATACCATTGGTTTCTCGCAGACCGGACATCAAATTCCCGGAATAAATCCTTAAATGTCCTGCGGTAAGGTCTGTTTTTCTGATTTTTATAAAAAACCGCCATGCACACAAGCATTCCCGCCGTAAGTCCAATCACCCGCATCTCAAAAGCTCTGCCACTCACATCATATCCATATAAGAGCAGATACCCGAGCACAAACGTGGAATGATTATGCATAATGACATTGTGACACCCAAAAATCATAAGAAGCAGGATACAGACACAATTTATAAAAAATGCTCCCACCGGAGATACCATATTTGCCAGTCGCGGGCCAGCCATCATGATTGTAAATATTCCCACAATGGACAACAATCCATGACTCGTCCGTATGCCAAAATCTGCCTGTCTCAGCACAAGCAGCGCCAACAGGACCGTTACTCCTACAACGCTGTTTTCCTGCCCTGTCAATTTTGTATACAATGTGACAACCGCCACACAAAAAGCCATAACAAGATATACTTTAAAATTATAGATAAGAATATGACGCCATTTTTCTTTTTTGTCTGTCGTATTTTTGATCAACTGTTTTGAACCGGCAGAACTAAGCTGTAACTCCTGATAAAATGTCATTTTGTAGTCTCCTTCTCTTCTCTTTTGAATCTGCAAAGCGAAGAGTACTATACTTCAAAACATAGAGTCTGGCAAGTATAAAACCTCATTTTAGAAAAATTTTGGAATGTTTACTTTTTTTTCATATAGAAATATTTTCCGAACAGACTTGATTTATGCTAAAATGTGATTATCCGGAAAGGTCTGTACAAATGAGGAGAAAACTATGACAGTCACAAAATCCAACGAAAGAACAAAATATGAGCTGGCAGATGCCATGAAACGCTGTATGAAAACTGCACCTGTAGAAAAAATCACTGTGAAGGAAATTGTAGAGGCATGCGGTGTCACAAGACAGACTTTTTACCGTAATTTTCAGGATAAATATGACCTCATCAACTGGTATTTTGACAAAATTCTGTTGGAGTCCTTTGAACATATGGGGGAAGGAAAATCTGTCTATGAAGGTCTTGTAAATAAATTTACCTATATCCAGGAAGAAAAGCTGTTTTTCAAAGCTGCATTTAAAAACGATGACCAGAATTGTCTGCGCGATCATGATTTCCAGTTGATCACCGCTTTCTATACGGATCAGATTGAAAGCCGTACCTGTAAAAAGATTTCTCCGCACCTGCAGTTTCAATTGGAAATGTACTGTCAGGGTTCTATCTTTATGACCGTTCAGTGGGTACTTGGCTACCGGAAATGCACACCGGAAGAACTGGCCAGATCACTGGCTGGCGCTATGCCGGCAGAACTGAGTGATGTATTCCGTGAGGTTGGACTGATATAAACCGGAGTTTAACTGGCGTAGTGTCGCAGATTTTGTGGTGCTTTCTTAGGGTGTGAAGGGCAGATATAAGCGTCCTCTCGCAAGTCGTAATTTTATCGGTTTATGAAAAGAAAAACGGTACAGACGAAATATGATGTTCCTGTTCGCCGGGCATTCCGATAAGCCTCTAAAGAGTCTTATCTCCATGGCTCACGAAGGAAATCATATTTGTCTGCACCGTTTTTCTTTCATTTACGTTACGAATGTCTTGTGATTCGTCGATGATAAGGGCACACCTCCCGGAGTTTAAGCTTTGATTACTGCCGCTTGTAACCTGGATTGACGGATTTTCACAACTGGGATATTGCATGCTGCACAGCCTTGGATAAATAAAAAATTGAACTGATTTGTTTTCAGGATTTTGGGAGCGGCCGGTCCTTAGAAAGCAGACATT
>ERZ1026856.1379-NODE-1379-length-12306-cov-8.861644_pt1 | contig 12306 bp, 7 predicted proteins | sample MGYA00380158_ERZ1026856 | MGnify/ENA primary metagenome ERZ1026856 (study PRJEB33269, sample SAMEA4719794) | human gut metagenome | biome: human-associated habitat; feature: organic feature; material: feces | place: Cameroon | collected 2013-10 ...
GATTCCGGCTACCGGCTCCACAACAAAACCGACCGATCCTACGCAAACCAACCCGCAGATCGGCACGATCATAAAGGATGCAGCGGGCATTTTTAATTATCGGATCACCGGAACCGATACGGTTGAGGTCAAAAATATGACGGCAAAGGGAAAGAGAAAAAAAGCAGTCAAAATCTCCAAAACCATAAAAGTGAACGGCAGGACCTTAAAGGTCACCGGCATTGCGGCGAATGCATTTAAGGGAAATAAAAAAATGACCTCCGTGACGATCGGCAGCAATGTGAAAAAGATCGGCAGCGGTGCATTTATGAACTGCAGGAACCTGACCCGGGTTACGGTAACTGCAAAGGGTCTGACCAGCATCGGCAAAAATGCGTTCAAGGGCGACAGGAAATTAAAAACAGTGAACCTGAGAAAGGTGAAGGCTCTGAAGAAGGTAGGCAAGGGTGCATTTAAGGGAATTTCGAAAAAAGTGACGGTGAAGGTGCCGAAGCAGAAAAAGAAAGCCTACAGCAAGCTGCTGAAAAAAGCAGGCATTGCAGCGGGTAGAATCAAGTAGCATAGAACGGGCACCGCAGTGATCGGCATCACCGTTTACAGCAAAAAGAAGAAAGAAAACGCTGAATAAATCAGCTGCGAACCTTTGAGCAAAGGGCGGTGACGGACATTGCCGTCATCGCCCTTTCGCTTGGACTGGAGAAGAACCACATGATGCAGGATTATCAATCGAACCGCCCCGTCAGGCAGCAACCGCCGGGACATAAGAGCACAGGCTGCATTATCTGCCCTGATCGGTGGTAAGACCGTTATGGTCATTGCCCACAGAATGCGTACCGTTGTACAGGCAGATAAGTTCATCGTACTGGATCGTGTCATGCGTTGCCCTCTGATCAGAGCGGGGTATCAATATCGTTTTAATGACAGGTCAAAAAAGAATATAGGATAAACATTGCTGATGTGATAAAATAATGATAGAGAACAGCATAGAAAAGTCGTAAATAAAACAACGAAAAGGAGAAAACAAATGACAGCAGAACAGTTAAAAGAAATCATTTCACAGATGACACTGGAAGAAAAAGCAGCTATGTGCTCAGGCGACGACTTCTGGCACACAAAAGCAGTGGAGAGACTCGGCGTTCCGAGAAGTATGGTATCAGATGGCCCTCACGGACTCAGAAAGCAGGATCAGAGCGGGGATCATCTTGGTATTAACGACAGTATCAAGGCAGTCTGCTTCCCGACAGCCTGCGGAACGGCGGCAAGCTTTAACAGAGATCTTCTTTACAGCATGGGACAGACGCTCGGACAGGAATGTCAGGCAGAGGATGTCAGCGTTATTTTAGGACCTGCTGTCAACATCAAGCGTTCTCCGCTCTGCGGCAGAAACTTTGAATATTATTCAGAAGATCCGTATCTGGCAACAGAGATCGCAACAAGCCAGATCAAGGGTGTACAGAGCAAGCATGTCGGTACTTCCATCAAGCATTTTATGGCAAACAATCAGGAAACAAGACGTATGTCCTCAGATTCACGGATTGATGAGCGTACCATGCGGGAAATCTATCTGGCTGCCTTTGAAGGTGCGGTAAAGCATGCAAAGCCATGGACAGTGATGTGCTCCTACAACCGGATCAACGGCACATATGCAGCGGAGAATAAGCAGCTTCTGACAGACATCCTGCGCGATGAATGGGGCTTTGACGGTTATGTAGTCAGTGACTGGGGCGCAGTCAACGACAGAGTAGAAGGTGTCAAGGCTGGACTGGATCTGGAAATGCCCGCTTCCCACGGCGTCAATGATGCCCTGATCGTCAAGGCAGTCAAAGAAGGCAGACTGGACGAAGCAGTGCTGGACAAAGCAGTGGAAAGAATTTTGAATATTGTATACCGTTTTGTGGAAAATCGTGATGAAACAGCTGTATTTGACCGCGACAAGGATCATGAAATGGCAAGAAAGGTAGCAGAGGAGTCCATCGTGCTTCTGAAAAATGATGGCATCCTTCCGCTTTCCGAAACAGACGAGATCGCGTTCATCGGTAAATTTGCAAAGAAGCCGAGATTCCAGGGCGGCGGCAGCAGCCACATCAATTCCCATAAGATAGACAGTGCCATGGATATGGTGGCAGGTATGGCAAATATCACGTATGCACAGGGCTACGATGATGCAGAAGATGTGATCGATGAAAAGCTGATCGCAGAAGCAGTGGAAGCTGCGAAAAAAGCAAAGGCAGCAGTCATCTTTGCAGGACTTCCGGATGCATTTGAATCCGAAGGCTTTGACAGAACGCATATGAGAATGCCGGACTGCCAGAATAAACTGATCGAAGAAGTGGCAAAGGTACAGCCGAACACAGTTGTTGTATTGCACAACGGTTCTCCGGTTGAAATGCCATGGGTAAATGACGTAAAGGGCATTGTGGAAGCTTATCTCGGCGGACAGGCAGTCGGCGGTGCGATCGTGGATATCCTGTTCGGACGTGTCAATCCAAGCGCAAAGCTGGCTGAGACATTCCCGCTGAAGCTTTCCGACAATCCGTCCTACCTGTATTACATCGGGGAAGGCGATGTTGTGGAATACAGGGAAGGAATCTTTGTAGGCTATCGTTATTATGACAAGAAGAATATGGATGTGCTGTTCCCGTTCGGACACGGACTGAGCTACACGACCTTTGCGTATTCCAATATGAAGCTGGATAAAGAAAAAATGTACGATACCGACACACTGACGGTTTCCGTTGACGTGACAAATACCGGAAAGATGGCAGGCAAAGAAGTGGTGCAGCTTTATGTGGCCGACAAAGAAAGCACAGTGATCCGTCCTGTCAAAGAACTGAAGGAGTTTGCCAAGATCGAGCTTGCACCGGGCGAGTCAAAAACAGTTACCTTCAGCTTATCCAAGAGAGCATTTGCTTACTTTAACACAGACTTGCATGACTGGCATGTGGAATCAGGCGAGTTTGATATTCTGATCGGACAGTCCTCCAGAAATATTGTCTGCCGGAAAACTGTATATGTAGAGTCTACCGTGGAAGTATTTAAGAAATATCACTTGAATACAACGATCGGCGATATCATGAAGGATCCGCTTGCAAAGCCGTTCCTGAAGGATATTCTGGATGCATGTATCATGAATGATGTGAATACGACAGAAGGAGAAGGTCTCGGCGCGGCGGCAGAAGAGATGCAGGAAGCCATGATGGGCTATCTGCCGGTCAGAGCTGTCATCAGCTTCATGGATGGCACAATGACCCATGAAAAGCTGCAGAGCTACATCGATCAGATGAACAATTGTCACACATTTACGAAGTAAATGTGCGACCCAATAATCTGCGCAGCAGATTATAGTTATAGCCCGTAACATATATATCCAGTAAATGTGCGACCGGGTAATCTGCGCAGCAGGTTATAGCCTGTAATATATATATCCAGTAAATGTGCGACCGGGTAACCTGCGCAGCAGGTTATAGCTTGTCCGTATTTACGAAGTAAATGCGTGACCCAATAATCTGCGCAGCAGATTATAGCTAATATAGCTTGTCCTATATTTCCAATCCCGATAATAACCGGAAGAATGATCGAAATAATCGATGGTTGTTATCGGGATTTTTTGTTGACTTTTTTACCGGATACGCCTATAATCGTACCTAGCTGGTACATTACATTGACGCGTTAAAGTGTAAGTGTACAATAAGGAGGAGATATATTATGAAGAAGAAAATGCTTTCTGTTCTGCTTGCAGCAGCCATGACAATGTCACTCATCGGTTGTGGTTCTACAGCAGATACAGCAACAGACACTACAGAAACAACAGATGCTACAGAAACAACAGATACTGCAGATGAAGCTACAGACGCATCTGATGCAAGTACAGACGCTACAGATGCAAGCGCAGATTCAGACAAGACTTATACAGTTGGTATCTGCCAGCTTGTACAGCATGAAGCGCTGGATGCAGCTACAGAAGGTTTCAAGACAGCATTAACAGATAAGCTTGGCGATAAGGTTACATTCGACGAGCAGAACGCAGCAGGTGATGCACCTACCTGTTCTACCATCTGTACAACATTCGTTACAAACGACTATGACCTGATCCTTGGTAATGCAACAGCAGCTCTGCAGGCAGCAGTTGCAGCTACAGATACAATCCCGGTACTTGGTACATCTATCACAGACTACGGTACAGCACTTGGTGTAGATGACTGGACAGGTACAACAGGAAAGAACATTTCCGGTACAACAGACCTTGCTCCGCTTGACGGACAGGCAGACTGCATCGCTGAATTATTCCCGGATGCAAAAAATGTAGGTATTTTATACTGCTCATCTGAGCCAAACAGTATTTATCAGTCAACAACGATCAAAGGATATCTGGAAGAGAAAGGTTACACAGTAACAGAGTATACATTCTCTGATTCCAACGACGTTGCAGCAGTTACACAGAGTGCATGCGATAATTCAGATCTGATCTACATCCCGACAGATAACACAGCAGCATCCTGTACAGAAGCGATCAACAACGTAGCAGATCCTGCAGGTGTTCCGATCTTCGCAGGTGAGGAAGGTATCGCTAAGGGTTGTGGTGTTGCAACACTTTCCATCAGCTACTATGACCTTGGTTACAAGACTGGTGAAATGGCATATGACATTCTTGTAAACGGTGCTGATATTTCCACAATGGAAGTACAGTCCGCTCCGAACTTTACAAAAGAATACATCAAAGACCGTGCTGACAAACTCGGCATTACTGTTCCGGACGGATATACAGAAATTACTGCAGAATAATATCTGATTGGTAAGATATGCAGAGAAAGGGTCGTAGTGACCTTTTCTCTGCTTTTGTAGTGAGGAAAGAAACCAAGCGGCAGCGAAGCTGACATTTGGTTTCGCCCGAACGTACAACGAGAAAATCAAAGAGTGCGAAGCACGTCTGACAGCGAAGCTGGCAGGATTTTCGAGTCTGATGAGGATAGAAACCAAGCATTGTCGTATATTTGCGAAGCAAATGTACGGCCAAGTAACCTGCGTAGCAGGTTACAGAAGGTTTCGCCCGAACGTAATATGTCATGCATCAAAGATGCATGATGCAGACTCGGTCCATCGCCGCAGGCGATTATGCATGGACCGAGGTTCAAACAGAGAAAATCAAAGAGTGCGAAGCACGTCTGACAGCAAAGCTGGCAGGATTTTCGAGTCTGATGAGGATAGAAACAACCAGGGAGGTAACTATGATTCAATATTTTACATCACTTAACCCGGCGGCATTTGGCAATGCACTTCCGGGCAATGTGGCGCAGGGGCTGATATGGGGTATTATGGCACTCGGCGTGTACATCACATTCCGTCTGCTGGATTTTGCGGATCTGACCGTAGACGGTTCTTTTGCAACAGGCGGTGCGGTGACCGTTATGATGACGATCACAGGACATAACATCTGGATCTCACTTTTATGTGCATCACTGGCAGGACTTTTGGCAGGACTTTGTACAGGACTTTTACATACAAAGCTCGGTATTCCGCCGATCCTTGCAGGTATTCTGACACAGATCGCACTGTACTCCGTGAATCTGAATATCATGGATCGTCATGCCAATCAGGCACTCAGCATTGATAAATACACATTGATCCTGTCTTCCCGTAACCTGACGAAAGCGATTATCGTCGGTCTGCTCTTTTCGGTTGTACTGATCGCGCTTTTATACTGGTATTTCGGTACGGAACAGGGGTCTGCCATTCGTGCGACAGGCTGTAATCCGGCGATGAGTAAAGCACAGGGTATCAATATCGACAATATGAAGCTGATCGGTCTTGCACTTTCCAATGCGATCGTTGCAATGTCCGGCGGACTGCTTTCCCAGTATTCCGGTTTTGCCGATGTCAACATGGGACGTGGTGGTATCGTTATCGGTCTTGCAGCAGTTATCATCGGTGAAGTATTGGGTGATGCGATCCTCGGTAAACGTATGGACTTCAAGGGACGTCTTACCTTTGTGGTGATCGGCGGTATTATTTACTATATCGTTATCGGTATTGTTCTCTGGCTGAAGATGCCAAGTGAGGATCTGAAGCTGTTTACCGCGATCATCGTAGCAATCTTCCTCGCTGTTCCTTATCTGAAAGGGCAGAGTAAGAGCTCCTTTAAGAAAGCAGGAAAGAAAGCGGCTGCTATGGCAGCAGGCAGTAAGGAGGGGAAATAAATGTTAGAAATCCGTAATGTACATAAAACCTTCAACCTTGGCACCATCAATGAAAAGCATGCGTTAAACGGCGTAGATCTCAAGCTGGACGAGGGCGATTTCGTTACAGTGATCGGCGGAAACGGTGCGGGTAAGTCTACCATGCTGAATGCAGTAGCAGGCACATGGCCGGTAGATGAGGGCTCTATCCTGATCGACGGCGTAGATGTGACGGGGCTTCCTGAATTTAAGCGCGCTACCTTCTTAGGACGTGTATTCCAGGATCCGATGACAGGAACGACCGCAACCATGCAGATCGATGAAAATCTGGCACTGGCTGCAAGACGTGGACAGAAAAGAGGACTCCGCTGGGGTATCACAAAGGCAGAAAAAGAACAGTTTCATGAGCTGTTAAAGGAACTGGATCTGGGACTGGAGGATCGTATGACTTCTAAGGTCGGGCTGCTTTCCGGCGGACAGAGACAGGCAGTTACCCTTCTGATGGCAAGTCTGCAGAAGCCGAAGGTACTGCTTCTGGATGAGCATACAGCAGCACTGGATCCGAAGACTGCTGCAAAGGTACTGGCCCTGACAGATAAGATCATTACAGAAAACCATCTGACAGCCATGATGGTTACCCACAATATGCGTGATGCGATCGCACACGGCAATCGCCTGATCATGATGAATAACGGTAAGGTGATTTTAAATATCGCAGGCGAAGAAAAGAAAAAGCTGACAGTAGAAGATCTGCTGCAGAAGTTTGAGGAAGTATCCGGTGAAGAATTTGCATCTGACAAAGCGCTTCTCGGGTAGAAAAATAAAGCATCCAAACGAAAACGGGAGCGTATGAAGGAAAAACCTTCATACGCTCTTATCTTTAGGGGGTGTCATTATAAGACGTTTTCTCTCCGATCGGTGTACTCCTGAAATGCTTCTGCTGATACTTTTTGGGCGTCATGCCTGTTTTTTTTCTGAAAACATCTGTAAAATAACTCTGATTTGGAAAACAGAGTATCGTGGCAATTTCTGCCGGGGAATATTCTGAATATATCAGCATATTACAGGCAGTTTCCACCTTCTTATCCGAGATATAGGCACTGATCGTCTGCCCGGTTTCTGCTTTGAAAAGACGTGACAGATAGGAAGGATTTAAGCCGACATGATCTGCCAGTGTATCCAGTGTGATACGTGTATGCAGACTTTCGCAGATGTAATCAATGCATTTTGCCACGGGCTGGGAACAGATCTTCTTTTTTCGCAGATTTTTCATTCTGATCGTATAATCCACACACATTAAAAAATGCAGGTCTGAGATATCCTGTCTGCTTTTGCACGTATCTACCTTTTGAATATAAAAATCGCTGATACTGTATGCTTTGGAAAGGGACATACCGCCTTCCATGCAGTAACGGGCTGCCAGTGCTGCTGTAATGGCAAAGTGGTATTTAAAATGCTGCAGCTCGTTTTCGGAAAGTTTTCCCAATCCTTTTTTATCGGTCAGCGGTTCACTGCACAGCTGTTTGATCTTTTCAACATTCCCTTCCCTGATACAGGAATAAAATTCGAGCTCCGGGTTGTATGGAGCATGGATCAGATTCTCTTCCTGCTGGACAAATTCCCGATAAAGCTGTTCTTTTTGTAAATTTTCTTTGGATTTCATAATGCCTCCCACGGTGCAGTTTCTTCTGCCGGAAAACTAGTTGTGTATCTTTTACAGGCTGTATCATCCGGTAACATATCCCTAGTATAGCATATGTCATAAAAACATAAAAGAGGTAAATAAAACGATATATATAAGTCCGGTTAATTGCTATAACTACAGAAAAGACATTACACAATGTCTCGAAACAGCAAAAAATGAAAAAGGAGGAAGTTATGAAGCAATTAAAACGGGGACTTGCATTTTTACTTGTTTTAGTCATGGTCATGGGCTCTATGGGAACAGGCGTTATGGCAGCACCGAAAGCGAAGACAGGTAAAAAAGCAGCAGTAAAAACAGTAGCAATCACAAAGCCGGATACCAAAACGCTGGTGATGAAGAAAGGGCAGAGTTTTACGCTGAAAACGAAAGTCACAACGAGCGGAAAAAAAGTATCCAAAGCAGTCAGCTACAAATCTTCAAATGAGAAGATTGTAAAGGTAACGAAAAAGGGAAAGCTGAAAGCGTTGAAAAACGGCAAAGCAACCATTACAGTAACAAGCAAGGCTGACACAAAGAAAAAGGCGACGATCAAGGTTGTCGTAAAAACACCTGTAACAAAGGTGAAGCTTGATCGGAAGGAAATCAGTCTGACAGAAGGGGAAACAGCGGTAGTAAAGGCAACAGTTTCTCCGAAGAAAGCAACGGTTAAGAAGGTTTCCTACAAGAGCAGTAATAAAGCTGTGGCAAAGGTAAACGGTAAGGGAAAAATTACAGCTGTAGCAGAAGGAACAGCAGTGATCACAGTAACTTCCAAGGATGGCAATGCAAAGAAAGCAACCTGTAAGGTCACTGTGAAGAAGGCAGGACAGACATCGGGAGAAACACCGTCCGCAGCACCGAGTCAGGCTCCTACAGCAGCACCCAGTGATAAACCTGCACCGGCACCAAGCGACAAACCATCAGAAACACCAAAGCCGCAGCCAAGTGAGGAACCGAAACCATCTGAAGATCCGGATCCATATGATCCAAACCAGAAACTGAATCTGCAATTAGATAATTCAGATTCCGATTCCGAGACATATGCAAAGCCATCTGTTCCAACAGTATCGGACAATGAATATACATTGATGTGGTCAGATAATTTTGAAGGTACAGAGCTTAACCGTAATGACTGGAATGTAGAAACACACGATGCAGGCTGGGTAAATGCAGAGTCTCAGGCTTATGTTGATGATGAGAAGAATATTTATGTAGAAGACGGAAATCTGATCTTAAGACCGATCCGTCAGAAAAATGCAGATGGCACCGAAACGATCACATCCGGTCGTGTCAATACACAGGGCAAGCATGATTTTACATATGGTTTATTTGAAGTAAGAGCAAAGGTTCCGACAGGCAAAGGCTTCCTGCCGGCGTTCTGGATGATGCCAACGGATGAAAACTTATATGGACAGTGGCCAAGATGTGGTGAAATTGATGCCATGGAGGTCATGGGACAGGAAAATAATAAATTGTACGGAACAATCCACTATGGTAATCCACATAGTGAAAAACAAGGCACTTATACACTGGAAAACGGAAACTTTACAGATGAATACCATACGTTTGCATGCGATTGGGAACCGGGTAAGATCACATGGTATGTAGACGGTGTGAAATATCATGAAGCAGATGACTGGTATTCTACAACAGAAGGACAGGGAACGGTTGCATATCCGGCTCCGTTTGATCAGCCGTTTTATGCAATTTTAAATCTGGCAGTTGGTGGCTCATGGGTTGGATATCCAGATGAAAATACGAAGATCAATTCTTCAGCATACATCATTGATTATGTAAAGATCTTCCAGAAAGACAGTTATGACGAAGATGTACAGGCACCTGAAAAAGAGCCGGCTGTATTCAAAGAACCTGATGCAGACGGAAATTATATCACAAATGGTGATTTTGCAAAGGACGAAGCACTGGACGGAACGGAAAACTGGCAGTTTCTGACAACACTCGGCGGAGATGCAGCAGCTGTGATCAAGAATGGAGAAATGGTGATCACGACAAAGGATCAGGGAACGGTTGACTATTCCGTACAGCTGGTACAGCCGAAGCTTCCGGCAAAACAGGGATACACCTATGAGGTAACATTTGATGCATATGCATCTGCCGACAGAGCGGTTGGTATTGCAGTAAAAGCACCTGACCGCAGTTATAAGGCTTATCTGGAAGATAGTGTAAATGTCACAACAAAAAAACAGACATATACGCTTACCTACAAAATGGATGACGCAGATGATGCAAACAGCCGTCTGGAATTCAACATGGGTGCGAAGAACTCAACTGCAACGCTGTATCTGAGCAATGTAAAAGTAAAAGTGAAAAAAGCACCGACACAGGAAGAACTGGATCAGTATGCTGCAAAGAAGGTGCTGACAGACGGTAACTGTATTTATAACGGCAAATTCCAGGAAGGTACAGATCGTCTTGCATATTGGGAAGTTAAAAAGGCAGATGGTGCACAGGTTTCTGTTACAAAACTGGCAGATGGAAGACGTTTAAAGGTGGTTGGCGCAGAAGGCGGACAGCCTGAAGATGTTACGATCAGTCAGAATGCACTTCCGATTGCAGAAGGAACAGATTACATTCTCAGTTTTGAAGCACAGGCTGATAAAGCAACCACAATTCAGTATACGATCGGTGGTATGACAAAATCTGTTGATGTTACAGCAGAAAAGGTAAAATATACACAGAAATTCAGCAAAGAGGAAGTAAGCAGTTTTGCAGATAAGGATTTTGCTTTCCTCTTAGGAAACGCCGGAGAAATTTACATTGATAATGTACGCTTTGAAGAAGATGCTCTCATCATGAATGGTAAATTCAATGCGGGAACATCAGGATTTGAGGTTTATGTAGACGGTTCCGCTTCCGCATCATATGTAGTAGACAGTCAGTCGGAAGATAATGCACTTGATCTGGACATTAAAAATACAGGTGATGCAGAGTGGAAGATCCAGGTCAAACAAGGAAGCGTTACTTTGGAAGAAGATCAGTGGTACACCTTATCCTTTGACATCCGTTCCAGCATGGCACGTTCTATCCAGTATGCTATCCAGAGAGACGGCTCTGTACATAAAGATGTAAATGGTAAGGAAGACTGGACACCATATGTACAGGAAACAGTTAAGCTGGATGCATCCGCAAAGGATTATACAACGGTAACAAAGACATTCCGGATGATGCAGGGAACAGATACAGGCAGTATTTTCAATATTGCACTCGGTGGAGGCAGCAATACAACACAGCACAGAGTATGTATTGACAATATCTCTCTTGTAAAAACAGAAGCTCCAAAGGAAGAGGAAGAACCGGAAGGAACAAACCTGTTAAAGAACGGTGATTTTTCGGACGGAGAGGAAGGCTGGTCAGGTGAGGTTATCAGTCCTGCAGAGGGAAAATGGGATTTTACAGAGAAAAATGCAACGGTGACAACTACAAACGCAGGAACCGCAGCGTGGAATGTAAACCTGAAACAGAAAAATGTAACCTTGAAAAAAGGTGCTGTATATGAAGTCAAAGCAACGCTCACTTCTGATGTTGACAGAACTGCAGAGTTTGCATGTATGGACAGCGGCAGCTCAAACTGGTATGTACAGGATGAGGTTAATCTTATTACTTTAAAGGCAAATGAGCCGACTAAGGTTACTTTTAAGGTCGGTGTCGGTGATGGAAAAACGGATAACGGTGCATATATTGGATTTAACTTAGGTAAGATTTCTGAAGATACACCGGATGCATCTGTTATTATGATCGATGATGTCAGCATGATTAAGATCAGCGGTGAAGATTCCGGAGACGCTGAAGAACCGGAAGAACCGGGAAAACCAAGTGTTTCTGGCAATAATATCCTTAGGGATTCCGAATTTGAAAACGGAAACTGGCATGGTGACTGGGGATTATATTCTACGGATGATAAGGAAGTGAAGATCGAAAACGGTTCCGCAGTCGCAGACCTCAAGAGTGTGGGAACAGATCCGTGGTCAGCACAGCTGAAGCAGGAGAACATTGCATTTGAAGCAGGCGCAAAATATATTTTAAAGATGACTGTAAATGCAGAAGTATCAAGAATCATTAATGTACAGTTCAATACAAGCACAGATGGTTATATTGCAGGTACAGATATTGAACTGGCTGAAGGCGATAATGTAATTGAACAAGAGATTACAGTAGAAGCTGATAAAGAGACTGTCGAAAACGGCATTTTCAAGATCAACCTTGGAAAAATAAATGATCAGGATACTCCTGCAGGAAAACTGGTGTTTCATAATGTGGCTTTAGTGAAAGTAAATAAAGAAAATTAAATAAGGCTACTTCCATTTCACTTATACATTACATAAGAAAGCCCTCCGGCGTTTGCCGGAGGGCTTTCTATGCATATCAGAGGATGTTTTATTCCTCTTCCTGTTTTTTTTGCAATGCAGCTTCCACAAATCCTTTAAAAAG
>ERZ1026856.1385-NODE-1385-length-12261-cov-25.908160_pt1 | contig 12261 bp, 9 predicted proteins | sample MGYA00380158_ERZ1026856 | MGnify/ENA primary metagenome ERZ1026856 (study PRJEB33269, sample SAMEA4719794) | human gut metagenome | biome: human-associated habitat; feature: organic feature; material: feces | place: Cameroon | collected 2013-10 ...
GCAAGTGGAAATCAGCTGGTGGGCGGATATTTATTTTAAATCTTCCTTTCTTCCGTGAGGCGTCCCAGCGGATTTGCAATGCGTGAGGTGGCTGTCTTCCGTTAGGCGTCCCAGCGGATTTGCAATGCGTGAGGTGGTTGTCTTCCGCTAGGCGTCCCGGCGGATTTGCAATCCGCCGTTAAAAAATGTTCGACCTTTTCTTTGCGGATTTGCAATCCGCTGCAACTTGTAGCGATAATCCGCCAGTTTCAAAAATACTCTTCACCCTTCACCGAAGTGGTGTAAGTCGTTGTGTATGAGTTGTTTTGATAGGGTGAAGAGTGTGCTCGACTCTTCACCACTCTTCACCATCCTTCACCCGGAAAAATTTGTGATGATGAATAAAGCAGGTTAAAGTGCCAAACTTGGGTTAAATCAAGACCTTTAACGTTAAAATAATGCAAGAAGTTTGGCGGTGTGAGGGGAATAATGTATTTTTGTATCTTAATTATGTTAAACGTTTTAAAGGAGAAGATTATGAAATCAAGAGCGATAGGATTAAAAGAACCACAGTTAGTGGTTTCAATATCAGACCCATCTTTGGTCAATAAACTTAAAAGTGCCATTCAAATGCTCCATGGAGTAAGTTCTATTTCGGTTTTGAAACCTAAGAAAACGGAATTGGAACTTGCTGAAGAGGATGTTGCTAAAGGTAGAGTTACACAATGGAACTCTGTTGATGAAATGTTTGACACTATTCTTGGTAAGTGATGTATAAATTAGGAACAACTAAAAGATTCGACAAAGCGTTGAAACTTTGTCGGAAGCGTGGCTATCCAATAGAGAAATTACAGAAAGCGATTTCTCTATTGGTAGAAAATGGTAGGTTACCTGCTGAATACAAACCACATATCCTTCATGGTAATCATGAAGGTGAGTGGGAAGCTCATATTGAATCAGATTGGCTTTTGATATGGGAACAGAATGATACGGAATTGACGCTGTTGATGTTAACTACAGGTACTCATTCTGATTTGTTTGGCAAAACGAAAAGATAAAATGGATCACCGGCAAAAGGTGAAGAGTGGTGAAGAGTGGTGAAGAGTGGTGCGCCACTCTTCACCTCTCGGAACCCCAGTGTTTATCGGGGTTTCAGGCGATTTGGTGAAGAGTGAAGAGTAAAAAAGAGAGTGGGGATTTTCTCTCCCGACGTATCGTTTTGTGCCTGGCGATGGCAAGATATTGCCCTGGTAAAGGGCAATATAATGCCGTAGTGAGGCAATAAGCGATGGAAGCCATTTTAAAAAAACGAAGGGCTGGACTTTCTCACGAAAATCCAACCCTTCTTTGTAAAACAGCTGTTTTAAAACTATATTTATATATAAGTAAAAGATGTTATTGTATTTATCACTTATCTTATGTTTATGGAACGTATATCAGGCGGATTGGCATCGCCTTGTAACGGCCAGTGTTCGAGCCATCATATCCCTGAACGAAACGGGTATTTGTGATAGTCTTTGCCTTATTATAGATATCCAGATAAAGATACCAGAAGCCATATTCGCTACTGGTTTCACTGAAGCCCTGATAGCCCGACAACAAAGACTGGCTCCACAGATTTGCGTGAAATTCATCCTTGAAGCTGTTGCTCTCGTAATATCCGCTAATTGGGATATAGATGTATTCCTTCAGCGAAGTACTCTCTGTCTTTATGCGAATGCAATTATACGGTTCACCCGTAGATGTTTTCAACAAATCTACTTTGGTTATACCCGCAATTGCCTCTAGCTCGTTGTCCTTTGGTACTCTAAATTTGCCGATTACATACTTTCTGCTTTTATCATTTGAAAACTTGAAATAGCCACCAATCGATTTTTTGTCATTGGCAATATTGGCAGAACCTGGCGAATAGAAATCGCTGTTGGATGCTCCCAGATTGCGGTCTAACATGTAGTATGTCTTGTCTGTAGTAGAATTACCATCTTCAGATGGTTCTTTTACATTAACTTTTACGACTTCGTAGTAGTACCAACCCTTCTTGGGTTCACCTAGCTGGTGTTCATTTGCTGCAGATTCTGTTATTTCACTAAATACACCTGTATGATAGATCGGGTATTTGATGGTAATCGAATGAGCAGCATCTGCAGTATTCTTGATGACAAAACCTTCTTCGTCTATCCATAAATCGTAGTTATTGGTGCTGTTAACCAATCTAACTTCATAATAGTTGCTTTCTTCTGAATAACTGATTTTGTCAGATTTCTTCACGAATTGGTCACCAGGTTTCTTTGGAATCAGATAATAGATATTATTGTTTCCTACGCAGAAGTGCAAGCCCTGGTTTCTGGTCTTTTCCTGATTATTGACCTTATTCTCGCTAGGTTTAACACCATGCATTTTTAAATCAAGCCAAGCAAAGTAATTATCATGAATAGTACCATTGTAATTCATGACAACCTGTCGATCATCAGCACGTTTAAAGTCGTAACCTTCCTGATGAATCGTGATGGTTCTTTTCAAGTCACCGGAAGTGATGGTAATTGTACCTTTCCGAGGATCCTCCGATTTGTCGTTTGCAGTCAATGTGAGGTTGAGAACAAACTTGGTTCCTGATGGTGCTGATTCATCAGGACTTGTTGGCGTTGTGGTTGACTTGCTATTTAGTGTACATGCAGTTATCCACGATTGCGCATCGCTGCTGATTTCCGCCTTATAGAGTTTGCCATCTTTTGCATCATCTTCTTTAAGGTTTGTAACCAAAGTGATAGGAGCTATGATTGGATCTTTTCCATTTGTAGCAGCAACAGTCTGTGTACCACAAACACCCAGTTCGTAATCTTTGCAGGCAATCATATCTACAATCTCTGGGTTGTCATCTACCACGGTTATCTTCATACGATTTTCTGGCTCAGCCTTTAATGCTTCTTCTTCAGTAGCGTAGCCTGCATCGTTTACAGAAATAACCGTCACGATATAGTTGTGGTTACGTACCAATGCATATTGTGCAGTTTTGCCTTTATCTTTATTATAGAGGGCTACTTTATAGAAGCCTTCTGTACCATTATATTTAGCCTTGATAATGATGTCAGCCTTGCCTGCAGAAGTTTCATTTACTGCAACTACAGCAGCAGAACCGCCAACAATATATTTGCTATCATCCATCAACTCTGTAGATGTTGCCAATTTATCAGATACTACGTAGCCAGCTGGCGCAATAGAGCCTTTGCTGGCAGAATGCCATACATGCAAGTCTGTGATTTCGAAACCGCTAACGCTTGTTTTTACTGTAACTTTAGCACATTGACGGGTAAGTGAAATCTTGCTGTCGTTCATCAGGTCGCTAAGTGTTTTTGCACCCCAACAGATTGGCTTTGATAAATCAGGAGTGATATCTTTCATCGCGTCAAGCTTTGCTGCCTGTGCATCTGTCAAGCTAGGAACGTTGGCAACTAAATGTACCGTTTCTGTACCTTTAGGAAGGTTCATGTTGATTTTTCTATATCCGTCTTTATCGGCTGGGGCAGCCGTATAAGCGGAAGTACAATCCTGCTTTTTCAGAAAAGTACCCGTTGCATCATAGCATACAAGCCACAGAGAAGTAATGCTCTCTGTAGTTTCGCCTCCAGCCCGGGTTGAGATTTCCTGAGGAGTGAAATTAGGCAATTGTATGCTCAGCGTAACTCCCTCGGTAGGGAGTTCGTCCCCACCGAGAGTAATTGCCTCTAAAGAGTCCTTACATGATGCAAGGCTTAAGAGCAATCCTATCCATATCATTAAAGTCTTTATTCTTGTCATCATTATATTTTCTATTTTTACTATTTAGAAAGGTTTGCCTTCATGCCAGCTGCTACCATCGTAATAACCGAATATCTGGTATCCTTTGGTTGCATCGTATTTGCACTCGTAGCTGTCACCACCGAAGAGCATTGGTCCATCTTTACTATCATTAAAGCAGATCTTTATTGCTTTTTCATATTCGCCCTTTGGGGCTTTTAAACTGAGAACTGTGCGATACCAACCATTGCCAACATCTGTATGATGTTCCTTAAATGTGTCAGACGAACAGCATAAAGTATATGGTCCTTTCTTTTTGTCATTATCAATACCACGACATCCAAAATCAATCCGCCAACTAGTAATCTTCGATCTTGTATAAATCACATAATCCACATTTACAATAGTAGGCTTATCATCATATACTCGATAATATGGTATGCAGGTTGGGTCATAGAGATACCAACCTTCGTGATCTTCGTAGTTGAACAAAGGAATGCCTGGGTCCATGTGATGCGGGAAACGGTGAGGGGTACATCCTCCATTACTTGAATTCTCGCCATTACCAAACATAACTAGCGTTTGACCAGGTTTAATCGTTTTTGGACCAGATGCATTATGCTGCCAACTTTTTACTGGCGCATCAGTTTTCATTATATTATAATACCATCCTGCATTATTAGCATCATAATCCATCTGATTACCAGGATACGACTCAGAAAATATCCATGCCTTCTGTGACGTAGAAGCTCCTGAGCTTTCACCAATCTGAGTGTACATATACATATAGTGCCTATCATTATGGGGGGTTTCATCGCCGTAATATTTATCCCCTTCTTTACGCTCCCAATACCAACCATCATACCAGTTGAAATTATTAGTATCATTGTAGCTCTCGTAAGGCCCAGTATATTCTTTTTTTTGTTCTTTCAATATTACTTTCAAATCTTCATCAGTAGCTGGTTTACCATCCCAACTACAAAAATTATTGATAGCTCGCATGTAAATACGATAAGGGCCGAACTCCGGTTTTACAGTAACCGTAACTTCTTGTGCCGCTATCTCGTCACCAGAAATCTGATTCAGCGGCTTAAGTGTGAAGTTATAAACGGTAGTCGTCACAGGATTTACGGTTTCCTGTACCTTCATCAGATATTTTCCATCTGCATCATCAGGAGTATTATCATAACTTATCTTCAGACGAGAAGGTGCATCACCAACTTGTGCTGTTGAACCAGAAGTTTTTTCTGTTAGCGTACCATTGATGTTCTGAAATGCCTTCAAGCCACCCAGGTTGGTTTCTACCACAAAGTGTTTCTCTAGAACCTGCTTGTCGTCAGGATCCTTACCCCAATAGATAACTACGTTCTTTGGGCTCACCTTAAAATAAGGAGTAACATCATAATGTACTTTAATATACTTCTTGATGTTGTTTGCCTGTAAGTAAACTCTAGCAGTTCCTTCTCTCTTCCCTGCAGAGTTCTTTGGAAACTCATTTATTGGTATGTTTGGGTTGATACTAAAGATAATGTTGTTGCCATCTCTTTTTGTTAAGATGATAACCTTCTCATCTTTCCCACCAACAATCTTTGAGTCAATGCAGCCAAACGTTACATCAGTTTGGCTTGATGTATATGAGATGGTATCACTCTTGGTAGAAGAGACATTAGCCTCGGTCTTGTTAACCCATAAAGTAGTATGGTAGAAATCGGCATTGATTTCTACTGTCTTCCAGTCGTCCACTTTCACATCGCAGTCAAGATCCATATCACCATAGCTCTTCAGCTTACCTGTAATTTCATAATAGGTTCCACGAGGGAATGTAGGCAGAGCATCTGATGCGTTCTGCTTATGTCCCAGCTTGATGGTATATTGATTCTTGTTGCTGTTGTTAACTATACCGTTAATCTTCAATTCCGACTGTTCCTCTGCATTTGAGATATAACGCTCTGGCAGATAGTAGGTACCTTGAAAAAGCCACTGCTTAGGGTTCGCAGGGGTTGTTGTGCCATTATTCTTGGCATCAGCGATTTTCACAACATCTTCGTTAGCAACATCTTTGTTAGCTTCATTGATTTCATATTCACCTTTCTGATAATAACATCCTTTGCTTGCGTCGCCTGTAGGAGTACTATTATAAAGAGGTGTATCTATGCCTTTAGCATATTCAGAAGTAACATCTGTCTGGGTAAACTTACCATCCCATAATAAATGGGTAGAAGGAGTAAGCTTCTGTGCAGCAATATCTGTTATGCTATAGCTCTTGTCATAAAGATTATCGCTCGCAGTTGGGGCCATAATGAGGTTGAGCTTAACCTTTACGCATGTAAACTTCAGGTTAGCTGCTACCTCTGTATATTTATCACCACTTTTTTCTATTTTTGTATTGATGATATTACCGTTTACATCCTTTGGTTCGTAAATCATCGGGATGTTTGTAGAAACCGGCATTCCCGGTTCTGTTTCAAAGCCATAACCCAGTACTATTTTTTTGAGATCATCTTCAGTTTGGATAGGCTTAGTCTTACCACTCAACACCTTGTTCATATTGGCAACCACATAGATATGGTAAGTGCCCGGCTCGATATTGAGCTGATAGTTAGCTACATGCTGCTCTACCATCATTGTAGCCAATGGGGCAGGGAGCGTCTCTACCAGGAGCTTGCCTTCATTTCCTGTAGGGAAAGCATAGAGAGTCAGGTCGTTGATCTGGCATTCATCTACCGTGGCATTATAGGTAGGAAGGCCGGAAGCATCATCGGGATTGGTGCCGCGGCTGCTGAGCACGGTTGGTACCAGCACGTGCAGGTTGCTTGACGAGTTGGGGGTATATCCGTTACCCTCCAACTCGTCGGTACAACTAACTGCAAATAAACTAGTCAACAACCAAACTATGAAACCTATATAGATATGAAATCTTCTCATGATAACTTTGTCTTTTACTTTGCTAATATCAATGGTTTAATTTCGACAAAGTGGAATCAGATTATAAGTCGGCTCGCTGTATGCGCTTGCTCCAATCGAGGATGGAGATGCCCAACTTAACGTATTGCCACTTGTCGCCTTTCAGGAAAAAGTCCAGCTTATAGTCGTATTCTCTGTCCAGGAACTCCTGTGCCGAATAGTTCATTGCTTCGAATGCTCCACGGCCCTGTGCCAGAAAATCGGCTAGATTGATGCGGACCACTTCTTCGCCCGTCTTCTTGTTCCAGATGCTCAGTATCGCATTCTTTTCGTTCTCGGTTGCTGGATGCAACACGAGGCGGGAGAACATCAGGGCGGCGTGAGCGGTACGCTCCTGTACGGTACCCTCCGGAGTGGTGAACTCGGTGGTCCAGGTCTTGTAAGGGGTGTATGTCAACTCCTCGTCTGGGAGGAGAGAATTGTCGTAATTGATGTAGCCATTGGCATCAGTTATCTGATAACTGAAGTCGTCGGCGTGGATGTCGGCTGGTTCGTCCAGCTGATGCAGACTGATGGTGAGCTGCTTGGTGTCTCTGATGAGACTGATGGTATGGTGGGTAATCTGAAGATCCTTCACCTCTACCGTTTCGTTGCTCAATCCCTGCCAGAGGGTATCAAGCGGAAGAGCCTGGTTTTCTACCTTTCCGGCATTTCTGTCGAGTCGGGTACGGAGTTTTTCGATGCTTTCTCCTGCTGCTGGAGCTTCGATGTGGAATTTGGCACCAGCCTGTGACAGCGCCTCTTCGTATTTCTTCTGGAAGGCGAAGGTGGCGAAGCGGTATTTGCCAGGTTGCAAGTCTATGCGCATGGCATAGTTAGGGTCTTTGAGGGGACGGGATTTTCCCTCGTTGGCTGCATCCTGGCGAGCCACTAGGTTGCCCTGCTCATCGAAGACGAACACGCAGACGCCGCCTACATGATCGTTGAACATATCAGCGCGCTGGACGTTGTAGTCGTACTTGAACTGCAGGTCAACTCCCATATCGCAAGAAGGGAGGTCGTCGTGCATCAAGTCGTTGCAGCTGCTGAGCATACTGCCGAGAGCGACGATGGTTCCGAAAGCAGCGGTACGGCTGATAGCAGCCATGCTGTCGAATCCCCATTCCATGCGTATATTCTTGATCCAACTATGTAACTTATTGTTTGCCATGATGCTTTTTGGTTATTATCAATATAATGTTTCAGAATATCAGGTTGTGTTTCTAGCTTCCACTATGGTGAAGCAGAAAACACAACTCGTATGTTTTAACGAAGGCGGGAGCCTAAGCTCCGCCTTTCGTTGTTATTACGCTATTACAAATTAACGTCTTGAGAACGCTTAGCCCAGTCGAGGATCTTCACGCTGACCTTGATGTACATGTCATCCTCATCGTCTGGAGTGTTAGGCTTAACCTCTGGAACGTCAGGATAACCAGGACCGCTAACGCTTTGTACATTCAACTCATACCAGTTGTTACGGAGCATACCATAACGACCTAAGTATTTAAGGTTGTCGCCATTGTAGGCTTCACCTGAATTCCAAGGAGTCAGGGCATCACCGAAGTGCTTGATACGAGCGATATAGTAAGACTCTCCATTTGCGTAAGTGCTGATACCAGCTTTTTCGGTGAGACCCACCTTATCGCTGACAGCTTTTGCTTCTTCATCTGTAACATCATGTCCTGTTACAGTAATGTTTGATGCTTTAATTTCGTGATTTCCTGCAGTTGTTATATTATTATCTGCTGCGGCCAGGTTGATGGTTGTATTATCTGTTGTTGCGCCTGAAATAACCTTAGTAACAGCAGCCTTGATGTGATCCTTAAGATCCTTCTCCTTCCAAAGTGCGACGCTTGTACCGACCTTGTAGAAGGTATTACCATCTTCTGGAGTAAAGCCTTTTGGAGTATAGCTAGCCTTGAAAATGACGCGAGTGGTCTGTCCCTGCATCATATGTACAAGGTTGAAAGTATTCTCGAGGCAGTACAATGGTTTAGTTGGGTCTGCTGTTACGTCTTTATTTGCTGTAACATAGTTAAACTCTGCTGCACGAGCAGTCTTGCCAGCCTCATCAGTTTTGAGTAAATCCTCTTTGTCGTAGTTAGGGTCTTTACCCCAATATACACGCTTTGCAAGTGTTCCTGGATTGTTATCTACGAAACGCTGAGTGGATGGACCGGATGCTGCTGGTTCGTTCTTCCAAATATCCTCGTAGCCTAATTCATCAACATTATGGATAGGGAATGTCTTCAGATTGGTAACATCCAAAGCCCACTTGCTGATTGTAACCTTGTCGCCTTCATATGAACTACTAGCACCTACAGTTTTTTCAGCCTTAGTGTCATCAGTCAATGTAACCTTAGCAAGACCACGCTCTACATAAATATCTGCAGCAGCTTCGCCAGAAGATGCCTGAGCTTCTGTAGAGAATATCTTGTTCTTGTCGATAGCAACTAAAGTTGTTACGCTCTTATCGGCTGCATTGTACAGAGGCGCATTAGCCATATAGAATCCCTTTTTGGTATCTGTAAAATTGGTATAATTAGCATTATCTGCCTTATTCCAATCAGAGAACTTAGTATCCACTGTTGGCACAGTAACCTTTGCATTTGCATCAGAACCATTGTTCAAAAGTACCAATGCGAAGTAATCGCCAGACTTATCGACATTAGAAAGCTTTGCTGTAATCTTGGCTTGGGTAGTTACACCAGTTTCATTTGGGTTCTTCCATGGTTCCATTGAACCCAAATCAACAGTCTCCGCAAGAGTATAATCACCTTCACTGGAAGTTGCACCCTTCTTGAAAACCAGCAAAGTAGCATTAAATACATCGTACTCGTTAGTCTCTCCTGGCTTAAATTCTGGATTATCAGCACGTGTACCTCTTGTTGTTGGCAAGTTGATAGAGAAAGATGCATAGCTTGCACCTGATTCATTCTCACCAGAGCCATTACCACCATTTGCTAAATCGTTGTTGCTAGAGCAACTTGCTGTCATAGCAGCTATCACTGCTAATCCAAAGAAATGTTTAATTCTCATGATTGATGTGATTTTATTGTTAGTTATTACTTTTATTGTTCCGCCTTCATTTCCCCGTAAATCTTTCTGATGCGTTCAGCTTCCTTCGAGCTTCCTGCCTTGGCAAGATGTTTCTCGGCAGTTACGAGGTCGCCCTTCTGCAAATCTGTGCAGGCGGCATTGAGATTGGCTGTCTCATCATCTGGGAAGAGACGGACGGCAATATCAAATACCTCGTTGAACTCTGGAGAACCAGGCTCATAGGTCTGTGCCACCAGATACATCTCCTGTAATGACAACTGCTGAGGCTTGGTCTTCAAAATCACCTTTGCCTCCTCAATGTCGAAAGGACGAACGGTATAGGTTACCGTATAGTCGCTGTGGCGCAAACGGGGATAAATCTCATTCATGATGTAGCGATAGCTAGCCGGATAAAGCTTCTTGATTTTCTGATCCTTTGCATCGGGTGCCAATGATGAGTTGGCAACGGCAAGGATGGCAGACTTATCGGCTAAGTTGCTGGCTTCCACCTTCTTCTTGAATCCCTCCCAGTCTTCCGGGGTGGCGTGATAGGTGAAGAGCTTGTTATCAATGGTGTAGAGATTGCTGACATAATTGCGCAGGGCAGCCGCACGATTGTTGGCGAGTCGCTTGTTGTTGTCGTAAGGACCATCTGGCGACGCATAGCCATGAATATCGATGTTGGTGATGCTCACATCCTTGTCGTTCTTTACGAGGTCGATGGTGGATGTAATCTTGCCCAGTTCTGAGGCATTCTCACGGAAGTCGGCAAGGATATCGCTCTTGTTGAGCTTGAAGCTCAGGTAAGCTTCACCCTTTTCGGCTCTCACCTTGATGGCTTCAGCCTTTGGCTTCACATAATGGTCGCGACCAATCTTGGGTATTGGGTTGATGACTGCCATCTGGGTGGTATCCTGATTCATCAAGTCGCCGCATCCGCAGAGGTCTTCCGTCATGGAGAGGTTGAATGCCTTCATCCACTTCCTGTAGGGAAGGGTCTGTGAGAAGAGCACTTGCTGCTCGGTATCATTCCTGCGTCTCACTACCACTGCCTGGCTGTTTTTCAGTCTGCTGCTTTTGCGCAGGTATCTGATGCTCTGGTTTTTGCCATTGATGACAATGGGATTCAGGGCGATGGTATCTTCTCCGGCAATAAGCGGAGTGAAAACCAGCTGTTGCTCTGATTTGAGCTGCAGACTATCGAGATGGAGGCGGAAAGCAACCTTGAGACTGTCGCTCTTCTTCTGTGTCAAGACGCTGTCTATCAGAATCTTGCCTCCAGCCAACCGTAGCTGCGAATCATCTATCTTCTGGGCTTGGACAGTCAATGCGCTCTGTGCAAACAGAATGCAAAGGGGCGAAATGACCGCATAAAGCTTCATTTTCTTCATATTCTTCATCTTAAATAAAAGAGGGTTTGATCTGGTTTTTGCAATCTCGGTGATATAGTTCCTAGAATGCGTATATCAGGGAGAGGGCGGCTTTAGTAGGACCTACATAGTTGCGGTGGTCCTTGTCAAGACATTTGTCACATCTTCCGTAGAGCTTGTATGGGCTGTAGATGTATCCTAATCCGATGGATCCTTCGAGATTGAGGTGCTCAGACAGCAGCCATTGGTATCCGTAGGTGAGACCACCACCGACATACCAGCCTTCGTAATGTCTTCCTTTCTCTGTCTTTGGCAAGATGCCGAAAGGCAGGTCCACATTTTTGATGTTGTATTCACCTCCTAGGGCATGGATGCCGAAGAAGTGGCCTCCAAATTTCTGGCAGGTGTACCAGCGGTATTCTGGCATTACGTTCCAGTAGCGCAATTTCTTGTCGCCAGAGAACTTCCAGGGATTCAGGGCGCCGAAAAGCTGAAAAGTGCTCTTCCTGCCCGTGCCTATTTCTAGACCAGCATTGAGCGAGGTGGTTGCCAAACCAAGCAGGTTGGTCTTCAGTGCTACCTCTTGCGCTCGGGTTATTACTGATGAGAGAATCAGCAGTAACAACATCGGTGTTCGTTTGAACATACTCTGCGTCATCATCATATTTTTACTCTGTTGATTTTCTTTCTTAAGGATAATGCTAGTTGCTTATTCTTATTATTGTCATTTACTTATTCTGATAGGACACCCTTGTAGCAAGATGGATGTCACCGGGTTTCCTTTTCGGTTGCAAATATATGATGATTTTCTCAAAGGAGCTGCAAAAAAGTGATGAAAATCCCGTAAAACAAAATGCAAACGTTTGCATCGTCGTGCGAAATGTGTGGGAGCACAAAACTGGTGAATATGATATAAGTGCTTGATATATAGAAAATAAAAAGCGAGGGTGTGATTTGCACACCTTCGCTTATGGAACGTTGTTTTTTGATAAATTTCTTTTTTGTGATTTGAGAATCAGAAGACGGGAAAATCCGGATTTTGAGGGATTATTTCAGAACTTCCATCGCCTTCTTCAGACCTCTATCCACAGCGGATGGATTGTTCTGGTAGAGCTTCTCCTTTTCCTCTCCGGTCATCTCGTCGAGCAGATAATCG
>ERZ1026856.1386-NODE-1386-length-12260-cov-5.275789_pt1 | contig 12260 bp, 13 predicted proteins | sample MGYA00380158_ERZ1026856 | MGnify/ENA primary metagenome ERZ1026856 (study PRJEB33269, sample SAMEA4719794) | human gut metagenome | biome: human-associated habitat; feature: organic feature; material: feces | place: Cameroon | collected 2013-10 ...
GCCCTGTTCATCAAGGATGAACTTGATGCCTTTCTCGATGGCGTCGTTGACGGGACGGGCGAAGCTGTCGGCAGCGTCGCCCAGAGCGGCCTTGAGCCGGGCCACCTGATCCACCGAGTTGGCGATGGCGCCGGGCAGGGCCTTTTCTATGAGCCCGCCGGAACGCTGGATCTCCCCGGCCATATCACGGGCGGCCGCCGGGATGCCTTGTTGCAGCATCATGGCGATACCACGTTGCGTATCCAGGTCGGTCTTTCCGAAAGCAGCGAACAGGCCTTTGGAGCGCATTTCGTCCGTGGTGAATTTGCCGTATTTGGCGGACATCTCGGCCAGGATGTCGAAGGCATTGCGCCGGTTGCCCTTTTCGTCGAAGAATTTGACGCCCGTGACCTTTTCGGCCTGCTTGCGGTAGTTCTCGTTGTTCCATAGGCGAAGAGTTGAATCCACAAGCGTGGCCAGGCGTTCAGGCTGTTTTTCCACCAGGGACATCTGTTCGATCAGGGCCAGTGTGTCCGTCATGGACAAGCCCGCATTCCTGGCATTGCCGCCCACGCGTGCGAAGATGTCGGCCAGGTGTTCCAGCTCGGCATTGCCCAGATCGCCCGCCTTGGTCATTTGATCCAGAAGCAGCTTGGCCATTTTCACATCGGACAGGTCGAACTTGAAATTCTGGGCGGCCACGGTCATGGCGGATGACAGAGTTTCAGCGCTGGCGCCGGTAACGGCCATAGCCGGAGCCAACGCTCTGGTCGTCGCCAGAGCTTCATCGTAACTTTGGCCGGACTGGACGAGAGAGGAAAAGCCTTGCAGCAGTTCATCCACGCTCTGTCCTGTCTGCTCCGAAAGCGCATACAGTTCCCGGCGCAGGGATTCTCCGGCGGCGCGGGATACGCCCGCCGTGCGCGTTATCCTGGCAAGCTGCTTGTCCAGGGAGGCCGAGTGCATGACCGCCTGGGTGGCCTTCCATGTGGCACCCATACCGGCAATGGCTGCCGTGTAGCGGTTGCTTACGGCATCGATGCCGCGTCCCAGGCTGACGGCACTGGAGCGCAGGGCGGCGAAGGATCGCCGCCCCGTCTCCGAAAGCCCGGTCAGGGCCTGGGCATACTGGCGGGAGCGGGATTGCAAGTTCCCGGCAAGGTCGATGATGAGCGAGGTCTTCATGATTTACGGGCACGGGCAAGGGTATGCAAAAGGCGGTTGAATCTGGGCAGGGGCAGCGATTCAGTTTCCGCCAGGGAAAGGCCCGTCAAACGGGCCAGCCCCAGCAGAGCAAGGTCAAGGTTTGCCATCCCCGCCAGCGTCTCGCCCCCGTGCGGTGACGGCCTCGGTATGAGGGAGCGAAGCGTACACGTCCAGAGCGTCCACGGCGGCCTGCAATCGATCCAGGTCACGCACGGACAGGCGACCCAGCTCGTCAAGCGAAAGCGGTCCCTGATAGGGGGCATCTCCGCCTTCCAGACGTTTGATCTGGCGGCGCAGCAGCTCCGCGCCCATGCGCGCGGGAGAGCCCACGAGCAGGACTTTTTCGCCCGACCGTACCACGCGTTCGGCATCCGCCTGGGCATCCAGGACATCCCGGGCCGTCAGATCCCTGAGCAGTACCCCGGTATAGGTCACCGTGCCAAGGCTAAGCCCGTCCAGCAGTGATAGGCGGTAACGGTCGGTGTTCGTGATGGCCGCGCCTTTTTCCGGAACGGTGATAACGGCATTTTTGTCGATCATGTCACATCCTCTCGCACGACAGAGCCGACCAGTTGAGGGAGGCCGTGCCGTTGGTGGTCTGGAGACTGGCGGGTTCGGTCATGAAGGCACCGCGCAGTACATATTTGTCACCGGTGTCCGATTCAAAGATGATGGTGGCATCCGTGGTGGCCGAAAGGGCCACCAGGTCCGTATTTTTGTCATGGGCCACGGAACATTCCAGCGTCGGGGCCACGGTCTCTTCCTTGTAGCCATAGACTTTGCCGCCGCCCACGACAGCCTCACGGTTGACACCGCCCACATTGAGCGTGGCGTCGTCCGTGCTTTGCAGTTCGCTCCCATTGAGCCGGATGATACATTTGCCCGTGATCTGGGACATGGTCACTCCTTACAGCACATACATGGTTTTCATGGCGAAGATGCGGAACTGGTTGACAAGGTCGGGCGGAGCCAGAACGTCCACGCGGTTGCGGTCGTTGGCATTACGCTCCACGATAAGGTCGGCCTTGTACTGGTCGAAGTTTTCCACGATCCCGGCCTCCTCCAGCTCCCGGTAGAGGGCGAGCAGCTCGCCCCGGATGACTGACGGCGTTACGATGGCCTGACCGGCCCCGTAGCGGGTGCCGTCCGAGGCCAGTTTGTGCCTCGGATACTTCTGCAGGATGCGCGCCCTGGTGGCGTAGCGGATATAGCCGAGTGTGGCCGGGGTGTTTACATCAAGATAGGACGGATCGGGCATGCCCCAGCGATTGGTCTGATACATGGTGACCTGTCGCTCGATGGCCACCACATCCCCGGCTTGCACCATGAACGTGGCGATACCGTCATGCAGGAGCAGGTTGCGTTCCTCCATGGTCCAGCGATCTTCCAGAGCGGGCGGGATGACGCCGGTAAGCGCCAGTGTCTGCAGGGGGCGGGCCGGATCCGTTTCCAGCGAGGCAAGGGCGGTCGCGGCGTTGACGGCCGCCCAGATCCAGACAGGCGTCGGGGATTTGCCCGTGCCCATGCAGGTCACCAAATGACTGTTGCGGCTGTTCCCGTGACTGGCGGTCTCGCCGTGCGTTCCCCGGAAAGCCGTGAAGGCGATGGATTCCATCTGCTTCATGGGACCCCAGCGAAGCTCAAGTTCCGCCTCCAATGCGGTCATGTTGGCGGCATCTGTCCAGGGCATGACGATACCGTGCCATTGCGTGTCACCCATGGCCGCGATGACGTCCGTTACATCAGGATTGGCCGTGCCTCCTTCAAAGGCCGTGCAGGTGGCCACAAGTCCGGCGGGCGTATCTTCGCCGTAAACATTGAGACGCAGGTCAAGATCATTGCCGGTAAGCCCAGCCCAGCGGCAGGTGAGTGTCACTACTTTTTCTGCGGCCTGGGCTGTGACCGGCAGGGCCACGTCGGCGTTCACGGCGGCGGCCAGACGGGTGGCCACGGCATCCAGTTCTTCCCCGGCGGTGACCGCGCAGGATACGGGCGTGCCGCCCACATAAAGCCAAAGCGTGCCGCTTTTGGCCGTGGATCCGGACAACGTTACCGTGGCGGAGGCCTTTTGGCCGGAGGACGCATCTTCTGTGGCTATGGCCCAGGTCTCCACATAGCTGTTGGCCTTTTTAATGGCCGCGAACATGGCGTGGAGCATGGAGCCGACGCCAAACAGCGTAGCCGCCTGATCCGCCGATGTAATGCGGACAGGGGACAGCTTGGGATGCGTGCCGGAGGTCAGCTTTTGTCCGATCACGAGCAGTTTGTACGGATTGGCCGCCGTGCCGGTGAGGGCGTTCTCGTTATTGAACTCCACATAGGCCAGAGGCACGCGGATGGTGGTAGGAATATTGTCGAAGCTAATGGCCATTGTTTACCGCCTTGCCCGATGCGGGCGTCGCAAGGGTAACGTCGCCGTCCTTGAGGCGGCGGATCCAGTAGGGGGACCGTGTGACGAGTGCCCCCTCCGCAGGGAGGGGATCGCCTGTTTCGGGATGGCGCACCAACCGGCCCGGGGCGGGCTTTGCGAAGATCTTATCCATTGCCTTCTTCTCTCACGGCGACGATGTCGTCAGAATAGGTTTGTGACTGGCCTGAGGCATCGGGTTCGGTTTTGATAGTGAGGCCCAGGCGCAGGAATTCGCCCAGGGGATCGCTCCACGGGACGGGAACATCCTCCGCGTCCAGGTTTGGCGTGCCGTCGGGATTGCGGGGATAGGAGGAAGGCGGCTCGAAGGTATGGAGTTCCGGCAGGATGACGCGCTGCTTCCAGGAAATGCCCCAAAGCGCCACCAGCAGGCCCGCCCCGATCTTGCCGGAGTAGAGGTTTTCCGCCCGGATGTCCTCTGGACGGGATTCCACGTTTTGCATATCCCAGTTTTCGCCATATATCGTGGCCAGGGTACGGGGAATGATGGCCAGGGCGGACGTATCCGCCGGGATGGCTGCCTTTCCGGGGCCACAGGCAACATAGACTCCCAGCCGGAGCTCCGCGGCGCTGTGCCCCCTGCCGCGATCCACGCCGTTCACGCCCAGTACGGCCACCAGCAGGCTGGGATCTCCAAAACAGATACGGACAAGCTCTTCCTCATCCAGGGGCCCCGGATGGGGCAAGACGCGAACTTCTTTGGGCATGGCCCGGCGCAGGCGTGCCACTATGGATGCACGCAGTTCCGTAAACAGCATCACAAGACTCCTTTGAGCATAAGGCGGATCCAGTCCTCCGTGGTTTTCAGGATGCGGTCTTCATCCTCGCTGTTGAGCCCCAGCGCGGGGCGGGCCGGGATACGCACGGAACGGCGCATGACGAAGGTGTCCCCGATCATGAAGCACAGCGCTCTGGCCCGTTTGGCCCGGATGATACCGCCGAAGTGGTGGATGGCGGCGTATTTGGTATTACTGCCGATTTCCACCGATGTGCCTCCGGGGGCGACATCGTAGGTATAGGAATCCTTGAGACGTCCTGTTTTGATGAGCGTCTTGCGTCCTTCTTCACGCGCGGACAGAGCCATAGGCCACTTGCCGCCATCCGGATCCCTGCCCAGCTCGAAGCGCCGCCGTGTCGTCGCGGCCACTTCCTCGCCGATGGTTTCCAGCAGTTCCCGTGTATCCGCTTTGCCCAGAGCGCGGCGCACCTTGCGGGTAATCTCTGTCAGGGGACGATCGTCGGTCCTGAAGAACAGCGAGGGGCCGCCCATTACATCCTCTCCAGCATTTTGCGAAACCTGGACGGCGGTGACCAAAAGCGTACCCCACCGGAGCTGCCAGAATCTGTGGTATCGGCTTCCGGCAGGTCGAGCTTCGCCTTGCCTGCGGCAATCTCCGCCAGCAGCTGCCGGGCGGCTTTGGCCCGGCGCTCGAACAGGTCGGCCGCCTCGATACCATTGCGGGGAATGGCATCCACAGCCAGATCGACGGCGATACGCCGCAGGACAGGTGGAACGTCCGTTACAGGCAGGCGATACCGGCCACGCAGAGCCGCATCGATCTCGCTGGTAGCCTCATGTAAAGCTGTTTCCAGAGGAGCCGTATCCGGCAGGCCTTCATCATTCAGGCAAGCCAGGAAGACGGCCACGGTAGCATAGCGGTTCAGGATGTCCTGGGCAGTGGCATAGGTGGCCATCAGGCTACGCAATCCTTGAACAGGTAACCGGCATCTTTGGCGGTCACCAACTCTTTGAGGCTTTCTCCGGCACGCACCACCAGACCGCCGCGCAGGCCGATGTTCCCATCGGGTTTGCTGCCACCCACGGCTGTGCCGTAGGGAACGGTCATGCCCCAGGTGATGCCGCGCTGGCTGGAAGCGGCACGGTCAAGGTACAGCAGGGCACAGTTCTTGCCCCAGGTGGGCGTGAGCGCGGTTTTCTGCCCCTTGCGGGCGTTGTTCACACGGGAAGATCCGATGAGGATGGTCTGGATCTCCAGCAGGTCAGCCACCTGCTGCCGGGTGACCACACCTTCCCCGGAGAGGGGGTAGACCGACTTCACGATTTGCGGATGGACGCGCAATTTCGACCACACGCCCTGGCTCATGACCATGGTATTGGGGCGTATGAAAGGCTTTTCCAGTGCCTCCAGCAGCGCCGTCAGCGGCGTACTTGCGGGGTCGGACCACTGGTTTTCGCCGGAAAGCGTGGACGAGCAGCCCGTGCCGTAGTTGGCCGTATCCTGTACCAGATTGGCCACGCGCACTTCGCGATCCAGTTTGACCAGGTTCATGATGTATTCCACGGCCTCGCCGCTGAGGTCACGGTTCATCCTGGACGCCTGGTCGATGTCATCCTGCGGGATTTTCTCGTCCAGGCCGTAGTCTTCGATGGCCGCCGTTTCTTCCATAGCCCCCATGCTCACTTCATTGGGTACGCCGCGTCGGCCCACATAGGTATTGGGACGGTCAAAGTGGCTGAGGTCGAACACGGTATAGCGGAACTCCCGCGTGCTGACGGGGCGCACACGAGGCATGACGTCATCCGCGATCAGGGAGGCGTCGGGGTTGCGGTAGGCAATGGCGATGGCGGTCAGTTCCGGGGTGACCGGAAAAGGAGCGGTTTTACCGGACATGGTTCCTCCTTATTTATGCGGCGGGGCTGGCGGCTACGCCGAGGGTCCCGGGGGCATGGATATAGGTGATGATGTCTCCGGCGGACGCGCTGGTCAGAGCGAAGCCGATAAGGCGGTCGCCGCCGGTGGTTGCCTTTACGGCCTTGCCATTGGCATCGGAAGTCAGGGGATCTCCGGCAGCCAGCGTGCCGCCAGCCTCCACCTCGGGCATTTTGTCAAGGCAGACGTCAACGCGATTGTTGGGCTGTCTGCCCAGCTCGTCCGTGGTGCCGAGGAGCGCGTCGGTCTTGGCGGTCGCCTGTTTGACGGCATAATCCTTGCTGCCGTGGGCACAGATGCGGTAGGGCGCGATTTCGCCTTCCGCGTCGAAGGTCTTGAAGATACCGAGGTTTGCCATGATCACTCCTTGTCTTTCCCGGCCTTGACGGCGGCCAGGGCATCCGTGGTGGTGACGACGATTCCGGCGGCCCGCTGTCGTTCCTGGAAGGCCACGACACGAGAGGCGGCCTCTTGCGGGTCGAGCTCGTCAGGGGTGTCCACAGGGGCGGAATGTTCGCCGAAGTCCACTTGCTTGGGCAGTTTTTTGAGAAAGTCCTTCATGAAGTCGGACGGGGAAAGCTGTTTCGTCCCACTGCCTTCGGCGAATTCGACCACGCCTTCCGCGTCGAGCTTTGCCATGAATTCGGCCAGCCCCGCGCTCTGGGCAGGTGTCAGACGGCCTTCGGCCAGCATGTCCGCCACAAAGGCCGCGGCATCGGCCGTACGCTCCCGTTCATGGAAGGCGGCCTCCTTTCGGGCCAGCTCCTGTTCGCGGCGGATCAGGTCGGCCTCTTTTTCCTCTTGGAGGGAATTCTGTGCGTGCATAGGATTCTCCTGTTGCGTGTTTACCGGTTCGCTGAACGAAGACGGATCTTCCCGGGGCAGGGCCCGGGCCACGGCTGCACCTTCTTGGAGGTCATCCAGCGTCCAGGAAGGCAGGGCGGCTTCCGCCTTTTCCGCGCCGTCTTTTTCGGTGATGTAGTCGCGCAGGCCGCGCAGCAGACCGACAAGCCTGGCAATGAAGCTCAGCTCCTCGGAAAATTCCACCGTGATGTATCCATCGTCCCCGGATGCGAAGCAGACAGGGGCGAGCCCTTTGACGGCGGGCGGTTGTGCCCCCAGGAAGCCCACATGCCGCAAGTACCAAGCGCCGGGCTTGGGATTGGCCGGGGAAGTGGGGCCGTAGAGCGCGGCGGACAGCTTTTTGTAGCGACCGGCGCGCACCATTTCGGCAAAGGCGGGATCCACCTGATCCGGCAGGGCATACAGACGGCCAGCCCGGGCGGTGAGCGATTTGATCCACCCCCAGGCCGGAGCATCGGCCCTGGGATGTCCCACCACGATGGGGGCTTCGGACAGTGCCGGGTCATAGGCGGCCGCCATAGCGGCGATATCCGCTTCGGAAAAACTCAGCTTCGCCCCGTGCATGTCGGTATGCGTACCGGCACGGAAGATCTCGATGGGATCGGACATATGAAGACTCCTTTCCCTCCGTTGTAGCGGACGGCGGAAAAGGAGTCTTTGAAAGGGCTTTAGGAAAACGGCTTGCCGGCAAAAAAGAAAAAGCCGGAATTTTGATTTTAAGCGAGGATTTTTTCGGGATGGATATTTTCCCGCCTTCTGAAAAAAGAAGCAGCCTACCCTGTTTATAAACGTTTATAAACATATGCCAGCCAGCCCTTGACGGTAAACAGGGGCCAGTCTATCCTGTCTTCAGCGATGGCGCAGGTCGGGATATGGCCCCGTCAACCTGCGCCGGGCGACGAAGCCGCCATATGGCAACGTCTTCACTCTCCCCTCGCCCACAGCAATTTTCCCCGCCTTATGTTGTCCAGATAGTTCCCCCGTTCCGCCGGGATGAACGTCCAGCCTACAAACTGTCCTTTCACCACCTGGACGACCACAAGCATCCCCATCCTCTTTTCTCCGGTATCAATTCTTTTCAGGTACCGCTTTTTCAATTCCACCCGTCCTGTTACCTCGTGCTCCTCAAAGTCCATCCAGACTTCATACGGAGCGGCCAGCACTTCGGGGATGAAGGGGACGTACTGGCTCCTGTCCGGCCTGATGTGCATGAGCGAATCGACGGAAAGCCATACCACGGCCCCATCCGCCGCGGTAAAGGTGGCTTCCTGTCCGCCTATCATTTTTTCGATGACGGGACGCAGCGCTTCTTCACTATCCACCTTCTCCGCGACTTTTGCGGCGGCCTTGTCGACAGGGATGGCGGGCGGGCGCCCCAGGCTTTCCCAGGTATTCCTTGTCCGGTTTCCCCACGGCACCGGTTTCCAGTTCTTCCATGTTCCGTCCTCCCGGGCCTCCTCGACCTGTCGCGAGGGCAGGCGTATCCCTGTGGCGGACTTGCCGGGATTGCAGGCGAAGGACGGGGCAACGCCTTCCACCGTTTCCACCCGCATGGGGCCATCGGGCGTGCTCACCGTGACCTTGACCCTTTCATCAGGCCCGGGATGTTCGACCGTCCAGCCATTGCGTTCAAGTTCCCGTTCGGAGACGGTCTCCACCGTACACTTGCAGCCCCAGCCGTTGGGAGGCCAGCGGAAATCCCACCAGGGATCATCCAGGGGCACGATCTTGCCGTCCCAGGCCACATGCTCTTCGCGGGGATGCCGGCTGGGCGTATGGACATAGCGGCCATACGGCCGCATGCGCTTTGTTCGTTGCGCCTGTTGCCAGCGTCCGGCGGCATAGGAAGTACGGATATTGGTCTCAAAGATGACGCGTGTCCGCCAGCCGCGCGTCCCGTTGTAGCTCCACCCGTGGGCGGCCACGATGTTGTCAAAGTCCTTGCGGAAATCCTCAAGCGTCAGGCCGTCCCGGAGGCAGCGCCCGACGGATTCCTGCAAGTCGCACAGAAGATCGTCCTTCATGGCTCCGGCCACCATGAACGCCCGGCTGTGCGCCTGGTTCATGAGGTCGGTATAGGTCCGGGTGGGGACGCGCACCTTGGACTGGAAAAAGTCGATGGCTTCCCGAAACGGCGTGCCTTTGAACTCAGCTTCCCTTGACATGGTTCCTCCCCGCGAGGTCGGCGGCAAGGAACGCGCCTTCCAGCGCTTCCGCAAGCTCCGCCGTGTCAAGGACAGGGTACAGGCTGTTCAGTCGTGCGGAAAAATCGGCGAAGCTCCCGCCGGAAGCCAGGGTATCGTCCAATTCCCGCCGTATGGCTTCCACCATGTCCGAAACAGGTCTGTCCGCCACTTCGGAAAGCTGCCCGGCAAGGCTTTCCGGTTCATCATTTTTTTCCGGTTCGGCGAAGGACGGCGCCGCGGGAATAGCCGGCGACGTCCCCCCACGTCTCTGCCAGGCGTCGCCGTACCGGCGTGCGATCTCGTCATCGGTCAGTTCCAGCCCAAGGGCGTGGATGCCCTTGTCCCGTTCAGCCTCGGCTTGCGCCTTGCGGGCGTTGACCACGGTGCGCCAGACCTGAGGGGGATTGGCGCCGGGGAAGTTCCATTCCGTGAGCCACACGGCCACGGTGGCATTGAACGATTCGCACAGCAGGTCGGCGTCGGACTTGATCATCTCGGCCTTGACCCCTTCCAGGATATCGCCGGTGCCCGCGTATTGCCCCTGCCTGGTGGTGCCCGTCTGGCCCAGAATGATCTTGGCGATGGCATCGTCCCAGTAGTTCAGGAAATCCGCATAGCTGGCCGTACCGTTGCCCGATGCCTCCAAAAGCTGCACCTCGAAGCCCGCAGGCATGGCCACGGCGCTTTCCGAACGCAGGGCGCGGGCCGCAGCCAGGGCGGTATCCTTTTCTTCCTCCGTGGCGCCGTCAGGATAGCTTGCCTTGACGGAGGGCGTGCCGAACTTGTCCAGGTACGCGCTCCAGAATTTCGCGCCGTTGCGCTTGAGATAGCAGGGCCACCACAAATGATGGCCAAGACCTGTCCCATAGGGGCTGTCGTCATCGTCCGCGCCCCATGTGGCGACCCAGAACTTGCGATCCGGCATGGGAGTAACGTCCGCCAGGACGCGCAAGTTCAGTTCTCCGTGTTTGCCGAAACCAAAACGCCAGGGTTTGCGCACGCGGATATCGTCCAGCGTGATGCGTTTGCCGTCCCGTCCCCAGAGACATTCGGCCACGCTGTAGCCGTAGAGGACACCACGGTGCATCTTGCGGGTGATGGCGTCCCAGGGGAGCGCGTTCAACTGCTCCCGCAGAAAGTCGGCGGCCTCCTGGTCACGGGCGTCGTCGCCGCCGGGTACCACTTCCCATTCAGCGGCGATCAGCGCATCCTGACGCTGCTGGAGCAGGCTGTGCACCTGATCGTCGCGCAGCAGTTTTGCGTACTGGCGCAGGTCGCCGCCCAGGCTGATCACGATGGCGTCGGGGTTGGGCAGCAGTTCCCCGGCGAACCAGGCAAGGTCGAGGCTGCCATCGGAAAGGGTGGCAAAGTCCGGGCGTGAGGTCCGGGGCGGTGCTTGCTCGTTTCGTTTTACCATAGGTCATCGCCTCTCATGTCCGCAAAGGGATCCGGTCCGGCCAGTTTTCCGGAAGCAGGGGAGGATGCCGCGCGGAATTCCACGGGCGCGGCAATGGCTGCGGACGCGCTGGTGGCCAGGAACAGCGCCCAGGTTCGGTCCGCATGGCCGGAGCTGTCACTTTCCGCCACAAAGCGTGGTGCGCCGGTAGGGCCGGAAATTTTTTGCAGTTTGTGCAGGTCGGCGCGCAGGGCCTCGTTGTGGGGGATACGAATACGCCGATCCTCGAACGCCTGTTTCCCCAGCGTGGCCAGGGTCAATTTGTTGGCCCCCGTAAACAGCACGCCCTCAACACGCAAGGAGCCGTGGCGTGTCTTGGCATCTTCCACGGGCTTTTCGCCCATGCCGGTCTGGTCCATGCATACACGCAGCACACGGTAGCGGCGCATCACGTCGTCCAGCAGGGCATCCTGCTCCGCGAAGGTAGCTCCCTTGCGCTCGATGAGTTCCCGCAGCCACAGCACGTCGCCCACCTGTTCCAGCACGACCAGAACGAACAGGTCACGGCGGCGGCCGATGTCCACCCCCACATAGCAGGGACCGCCCGCATAGGCGCCGGGGATACCGGCCTGCTCATGCTGCACGGCGTTTATCAGGTCATAGGAAAGCCATGCGGAGGCCTCGTCCAGCCATTGCAGCTCATATTCCTGCGCCCAGGTGTCGTCATCGCCGCAGCCGGCTTTCAATTCCTTGATATTGCGCGGCAGCCCTTCCGCCACCGCCTGATAAATGTCAACCGTATGTTTGGACCAGCCCGCCGTGGCAGGGGACGTCATCAGTTCATAGAATTTATTGCCCTTGCCGTTGGGGGTGGAGACAACGCGCAATTTCAGTCCCGGCCGGGAAATGACCGGGAAAAGGGCCGCCCAGATCTTGCGGCTGTCCTGGTGGAAGGCAAATTCGTCAAGAAAGACATTAGCGCTGAACCCTCGGGCCGTGTCGGGGTTGGCGGGCAGGGCCGTCACACGGGAGCCGTTTTTCGTCACCACTTCCAGCGCCCTGACCGTGGTATTGTCAGCCAGGCGGAAGTCGTCAGTAAAGGCTTCAAAGCCTACATTCATGGCCCGCAGGTGCAGCTTGACGCCTTCTTCCATCGCTTCGCGCGCCTGCCGTTCTCCGCGAGAAAGGATGACCCAGCGCACGCGGCGGCCGGAGACTTCGGCATCCACCATGTCTTCCGCGACCTCCAGCGTGGTAGTGAAGGTCTTGCCGGTCTGGCGGGCGAACATGCCCACTTTGAACCGGCTTTTATCATCCAGCCAACGTCTCTGATAAGGATAGAGTATCGGCATCAGGCTTCGCCTCGATAAATGGCCTTCATGCGCTCCAGCGCTTGTTCCGGTGTCAGGCCGGATGATTCCGCTGCGGCACGGCCGGCGGCGGCGTCCAGCTTCTTTTCCATCTCTTTCTGTATCCGCTCGCGCACCTTGGCTTCAAAATCCTGGTCAAGCCTGTTGGCCTGGGACATC
>ERZ1026856.1391-NODE-1391-length-12236-cov-4.454971_pt1 | contig 12236 bp, 10 predicted proteins | sample MGYA00380158_ERZ1026856 | MGnify/ENA primary metagenome ERZ1026856 (study PRJEB33269, sample SAMEA4719794) | human gut metagenome | biome: human-associated habitat; feature: organic feature; material: feces | place: Cameroon | collected 2013-10 ...
TGGTGATTGTCGCTGCCGCGCCCGTTGCACCCTGTAAACCTTGCGGCCCTCTCTCGCCTGTATCACCTTTAGCACCAGCATCACCTTTATCACCCTTCGGGCCTTTCAGTGCGGCTAACTGCTCCTGCGTGAAATCAGCATAGGTAAAAGCATCGCCCTTCTCGCCTTTAGCTCCCTGTGGGCCTGTTGCGCCTCTTTCGCCTGTTGCGCCCTTCTCGCCTTGGATGCCGCGTAAACCTTGCGGGCCTGTGTCACCTTTGTCACCCTTCGGCCCTTGGATGTTGCCACAGTCAATCCACGCACTACCGCTCCATGCGTATAGGTTTGTCCCTACCATATAAGCGTCACCCTCGTTGCCTTTAGGATGTGCAGCAATTAAAGCGGACAACGAATCATATCTGCCTTTAATGGTTACGCCTGTTCCCTGTTCGCCTTTGTCGCCCTTCGGGCCTTGCGGGCCTGTCGCTCCCTGTGGGCCTCTCTCGCCTTGCGGGCCGGTCGCTCCTGTTGCACCTTGCAAGCCACGCAGACCACGTTCGCCTTGTGGGCCTTGTAAACCAGTATCGCCTTTCTCGCCCTTATCACCTTTAGCACCGGGCAGACCTTGCAAGCCTTGCTCGCCGCGCTCGCCTTTAGCACCTGTTGCGCCCTGTAAACCTCGCTCGCCACGTTCGCCTTTTACGCTTACCGGAGCAGGATTAGCAAGACCAGCTTTATTCGTCCATGTCATTACGCCGTCAGCATCCACGGACGGAATAAAGACGTTGACGTTCTCGCTATACTCCTTAGCCTTATCAGCGTACCCTTTGGCGGCTTTCTCGCTTGTAGCGGCGTTCTGTGCGCTCTCAACAGCCTTGTCAATTTCAATGCCTACGCTCGCCGCCTTGTCTGCGTACTCTTTCGCTTTGTCGGCGTAGTCCTTTACACTCGCCAACGTATCGACAAGGAATGTGTTTGTCAGTCTTGTTTCTGAGCCTGTTGGGTTTTCTTCAAACTCGTTGCTACTGACCCGCACCGCCTTGTCACTCGTGGTTGCGATAACATCTCCTGCGGTTTCCTTGCCTACTATGGTAAGTTGAAATTGCCCTGATGTCCTTGCACACTCGTAAGGCACGATACACTTGCCGTCTACGATAGCAACCTCATAGGTTTTGTTGTCCCTCGCAAACAGCGCATATTTGTCGATGCCATTCCAATCATCAGAAAAGGTAAACAGCAACTGCACGAAATTCTTGCTTCCCTCTGTTACATAAGCGTCTGACGTTCTTGTCAGACGCATACCGTCAATTTCAAATTCTATCTGCATTGTTTCACCTCGTGTGATACTTTGTATCTACTAGCATGTGGGTAATACTTGCGTTGCGGACGGAGCTGGCGGTTAATCCGCTGGGCCACGCTGCATATAAACGAACAGACCTCTGGTTTCCGCGATGTACATAGAATTGCATGAAGGTATCAAAAGGTTCCCCGTTTATGCCAAGCACTTCAACATCTGGACTAATCATTATTGCTTTAGTTGTTGCGTCGTAGTCTGTGTCTGTTATGTATGTCGAATTGTCGTAGTAATTCTCTGAAATGGTACTTGCGTGTAGAAGTAAAGGTGCTTGGTTGGAATCAAACACCAGTTTCCCGTCGCTGTTATAAACTTGCAATCCGCAGTTACTAGATTGCTTCGGCGTATAATATCCATAAGTGTAAATGGAGATGCCTTCTATGTCTGCTTCGTCTCGATACGCCAACAATAGTTCTTTATTCTTCTTGATGATTTGTATGTTTCTTTCGTCAAGTTTATCAACAGGGCCTATCGCGACCATGCGAAACTCGTCTGCGACGGTTGATACCGCTCTTGTCTTTAAGTTGCCCGTTGTAAACCCCTCATAAGGTTTTATAAAGCACAACACATCTTCTCTGGTCTGAAGGTCTGTCGCTTTGATGATTCGCTTCAACGCAATCCCGCGATATGTGTTGTCAATAGTTAAAACTTTATTTTGGTTATAAACTTTTAATCCACTATTCATTTAGAACACCCCATAGTAAAAATCAAAAGATTCTCTCAGTCCATCATTAGTAGGCGAGTTGTATTTCCACCCCAGTCTGTTACCGGAAACATAAAACCGCGGATAATCGTACGTGCTCCCCGTGACCCCGCTCGCATATCTTTTTAGGTAAATCTGTTTCGGCAACACCCATGCGTTTACATTTTCCAAAAACACATCGTTTGTCACAAACCCAGCCTCGAAGCCGGTACTCCCCTCGCCCAAATATCTACAAACCCTGTCGGTTATGTCAACAACAACATTTCCGTTCTTGTCAAAGACTTGCAATCCTGCATCCACGATTCTCACCGTCCCTTGTGCTTTTTCACCGTCTTTTACATAAATTACTTTTTCGCAATCTCGCAATGCTGGCGGTTCTGCAACAGCAGGCACAAAAGAGAAGTTGTTTTCCTGTTTCGTATCTCCTGCCGCCTCTTGTATCAGCGGCGGCTTGCTGAAATTATTGCGCTTGCGGCTCTTGCTGAAAAGATACCAAACTATTGATATAAGCAGCAAAGTCCCAATGTAAATCATTGCCACACCCCCATTCTTACACGTAATACATTATTTTCATCATATACCTCAATTAAGTTATCTTTAATAACAGTTCTTGCTCCTGTATCGGCAGTTTTCAATTCGCCAATCCTAGCAGTTATCGCGGACAACGTAGTAACATCAATCTTATCTGCCGTCACAGCTCCCGCTTGAATTTGGAAAGAAGTGACTGCATTAGAAGCAATGTTGCTAGAAGTTATCGTATTAGCCGCTATCTTATCACCGATAACGCTTCCTGCCTGTATAGCATCAGAAGTTACGCTGTCAGCAGCTAGCTTCTCGGCGGTAATAGCTCCTGCTTCAATTTTCTCGGCAGTGACTGCTCCTGCGTCGATTTTGGTCGATGTGATAGCGTTAGCCTGTATCTTTGCAGATGATACGGAGTTAGCTTTTAAATGCTCCAGCGCGATAGTGTCAGCGGCTATCATACCGCCTACGATAACATTGTTATCAAACACTGTATCGCCTGTGATATGTACCTTTTTGCCGTCGATTACAATGCCTTCGGTCGATACGTTGATAGCGTTGATAACGCCGTCTTTCTTGACGCAAAGCAGTATATCGTCTTGCAGTTGGTTGATAGCTGAGTAATTACAGTCAGCAGGTTTTTTATTCAACTCCGTGACTACGCTCGTGATACTGTTAGCGTTCTGTACGATTGCTGAACCTTGACTGTTAATCGTCGAACCTTGCTTATCAACCTTGGTAACGATGCTAGTAATGTTATCGGCGTTGGCTTGGATAGATGCCTTGTTGCCCTTTACGTCCTCTACAATAGCGGTAATGCTCTTGGCGTTCTGCTCGATAGCTGACGCATTGCCTTTAACATCCATAGCGATTGTAGATATGCTGTTGGCGTTCTGTTGAATAGCCGTGCCGTGGGTTTTTAAAGTACCCTCTGCATCGTCTACACGCTTAACCACGCTTGTGATAGAGTCGGCGTTCTGCTGAATAGAAGAAGTGTTGGTACTGATTGTACCCTCGTTGACTGTTACTCTTTTGGCTAGTGCCGTAATATCAGAAGCGGTCTGCACAATAGCAGTACCCTGTGTGGTTACTGTTCCCTCTATGCCTTCTACCTTCTCATTCAAGCCGTTAACTTTTGTCATAACGCTTGAAATGCTGTCGGCGTTTTGGTGTATGCCGTTGGCGTTAGCGTCAATCAGCTTGTTGGCCTCATTGATAGCCGTAGTGTTATCGGTAATCAGCTTTTTGAGTGCATCGTTGATACTAGGCTGATTGTTCGCTTTGTCGATAGCATCCTGCGTAAATTTATCAAACTTGGTGTAGTCGATAGTAGGTACTTGACCTATATCAATGCCAGCTTTGCAATCTGCTTCTGTTGTATCGCTCCATTCGCCGTCACCCAGCGGGTCGACAAAGCAGTATTTAACAGTGATATGTCCGATGAAGAAGAAGTAGATATACTCGCTATTGACCGTATAGAAATCATCCTCAACGGTTTCTGTGCTGTCCTTAGTCTTGATGTGAATTTTGTAGCCTGTTGTACCCAGCGGCAAGCCTTGCATTTTGATACGAACGCCGTCAATCGTGCTTGTTAACTGCGGCGCAGTCGGCTTCTGCGGCAGTGCCTTGCTAAACTCATGCACAGCGGGTTCGCTATACTCACCGAAGATATTACGGATATACAGATATGCCGTGCCGCTTCTGACACCGGGATTAGCTCTGCTCCACGTTTCTCGTGTGCTGTCCAACCTCTTGTCATTCCAGACACCGGGGTTCTGGTCTAAGCGCAATTCAAAGAAATCTATATATTCGTTAGGCTCGAAAAGCCACTTCCATAACGGGCCTTTCTCATCCCACGTCAATACAAACTGTGTCGGCGGATTAGGGATATACTGGCTGCCTTGAATTTTGATACTAGCTTGCGGAGCTGTGTCAAAGTCGGCTGTGTTGCCCTTGGTGTTTACCGCTACTACTTTGATATAGTACGTCAATCCTGTTGTAGCGCCGCTATAAACAAACTGTGTGCCGCTGCTCTCTCCTGCCTTTTCCCATGCCTTGTCCGTAGCCGTGCGAAACCATACCTCAGCTTTAGCATAGTTGGTTACTGCATCCTTGACCCATGACACCTGTATAGAGTTGATACGAACGCCGTCATTGATTGAATGTAGCTCTAATAACTGTACACTGCTGACGTGCCCAGGTTTTTCGCCTGCATCATCAATCTTTTTGTTTAGATCTTCTCTGTACTTTATTAACGCCTTTTTGAGTGCGGCTACGAACGGCTTGCCGTCACCACTGACGTTGTTTGGTATATGTTGTATGAGCTTATCAACGTCCATCAGTAATACCCTCTTACAAAGTTGTCCTCGCTGTTATTAGTACATCTGATAAGGTTCTCCACCTGCTCTGCTACGTTTGTCATTATCTGCATCTCCTGCGACATCTGGAACATATCGCCCATGCCTGCACGGACGGCAGCATATTCAAAGATGGCTGTGTCAAAGTCATTATTGTATGGCGTAGAGTCTGCCAACGTCAGCTCCGGCTGTTGTTTAATGCCTATAATCTCATATGTGCAAGGTTCTTCCGGTAAAGGAAAGAATAGTATCTTGCTTCTGTTTAACAGACAATAGCAGTCTATGCGCCCTATGCGGTTCGAATCGTCAATAGCATTAATGTTAGTCATGCGCACCTTTTTTCCATTGACACGCACGTCGACTAGCTGTTGGATGCTACTAGACAGTTTAACTTCGTTCTGTCCCTTGTCTAACGTCCCACTAGCAAGAGTAGTTGCGATAAATTCTGGATTGACCGGCAGAATGATACGTCTGATAAACGCTACTCCGTCGCTGATGTAGTCCAACAATTCCTCATCAGTAAAGCTGTTCTCGTCCTCATCCTTCATCGTGCGCCGCAGTCTTGCGATTAATGATTTAATCTCAATCATGATTTAAACTCCATAAAGAACAAAAAAGGGCAGGGAATATATCCCCGCCCTTATGCGATTAGTCGTTTGCAGAAGAAGTGATAATTTGTACAACGCCAAAGTCTTTTTCGTTGAATTTAGACTTGCCAAAGCCCATAATACCGCCAACAGCAAAGCCAACCTTGTTTTCGTAGTCGAAAGATTTCTCTTTCCAGAACGGCTCTTTACCGATTGCCTGCACGCCAGCTTGGCAGCCTAACAGTAAAGCATGGCCAACCATAGCTTTAGAAGCACCGGTCTGAGTGCGCACCAAATTCTCGTACTCGTGCAGGACAACGCCGTCCCATACGCCCAGCATACCGCTGAACAACGGGTTTTCAATGCCACGCTCAGCGCAGTTATACGTAGCTTGTAGCCATTTTTCATCCTTTTTCAAGTCGCGCGCTTGGTACGGGTCAACCAACAGAATATAATATTCCTTGCCGTTAACCTTCGGACGACGAATCTTAGGCGACATAGTTTTCGCTTTACGTGCCGCTGCGGAGATAAGGTCGGTAGTCAGCAGGTCAGTTGCAGTGATAGTTGCTTCCGCAGTGTTAGAACCTGCATACATAGCGTGGCTGGTAGTCGGGGAAGCAGTCAACACTTTCACAATCTGGCTTTCGATGTACTCAGTCAGCCAGGTCTTCAACCCGTCTTTCGCTGCGGTGCGCAGGTCAAGAATAGTTTTCTGTTCTTCCATTGCGCCCTCTAAGCGTACAGCATGGCGGAATTGGTTAATGGTTACACTGTAATCGTAGAATTGCAGTGCTTCTTCATTGCCTTCCAGCATTGCGTCGCCCATAATCGGGTCGCCGGTAAGACGCATCATCAACGGAATAGTGATTTGGTCGCCCTTCTCTTTAGACAGTTGAGTAACCTTTTGAATGATAGAATCGGTAGAAGTACCGGTAAATTTAGCAAAGAAATTGTCGCGCTGTGCTTCTTTCCAAAGTTGCGCTGCCCATACTTTCTTTACAAGGTTTGCCGGAACTTTAGTATCGGCAAACATCTGCAAATAAAACTCGAATTTCATTTATTAGTCCTTTCTGCGGACTTTATTCCTCATAATCACCGGGAGCGATTTGTTGTCCCATAATGCGCTTCAACACATTTGGTGGGATTTCGTCCATTCTGCCGCTATTGATGTAGTCGGTAATGGTTGGTGTATCCCATACAATATCGCCCTTGGTAGTGCCTCCCACTTCGGGAGCGGTAGGAAGTTTTGCCGCTTCTTGAATTTTTTTGTTTGTTTTCGGCTTGGCAGGAGTATTCTCTGTTCCCCAGCCGTCGCCCAGAACTGTGTCCATAAAGTCTGTGACGAAGAAGTAGTCTTGTGATGTTCCTTTTCCCTGATCTAAACGGTCGATAGCTCCTTGAGCTGCCATAAGAAAGCGTTGGCCACGGCTCTGTGCCGCCTTGCATACCTTATCCCACTTCGCTTCATACTCCGGGTCTGCAAGGAACTTCTCGCAACGGCTCTTGTATTCGACGGTAGTTGACTGAACATCAGCAATGTATGCACGCTGTTTTTGCACATACTCCGTAGATTCCTTTCTGACTTCGCCCATATATTGAGTAGTCAAAGTGTCGTAGGAGTCTTTAATGCTCGGGTCGTCACTATACTCAATGTTTTCAACATCTTCTTCAGACAAATTGAGCTGTTTGGCGGCTCTGCGACGTGCTTCCGCGGTCATAAGCTTAATCTGTTCTACTGTAAAATCGCCTACTGCCTGCGGCGGTTCAGCAGGTGCAGGGGATTCCTGCTGTTCTTGCTGCGGTGCGGCGGCGTTCTTATACTTAGCCAGCTCTGCTTCTAACTCGCGTTGACGTGCTTCTGCGGCTTTCATACGCTCATTGATGCCCTTGAATCTGCCATACGGGACGGATGTGCCTTCTTCCGGCTCGTATTCCTCGGTGGTTGTTTCGGTCGGCTCTACATCTTTGTTGTCGCTGTGATGGTCAGCGGGAGTCTCCTCTTCTTGCTGTTCCGGCTGTTCGGCAGGTTCTTCCTGCGGCAGTTCATCCTTGAACTGCTCCAAAACATCAGCATCAATACCGGGAATCTCGTCATTAAACATCTGGAAGTTAAATTTAAACATATGTTACTCCTTCACGTTTTACGCCCGTCGGCTAGATGCGCCCTTATCGTCGGCGGCACGATATAAGAAAAGCGATTGTGACTACAAGATTTGTACTGCCTTGTAAATCTCAATCGCTGTTTCAATCTGTTTAATTTTTAAATCACCTGCGCCCTCGCCGCTAGCTTCAAGCAATAGTAATGCTTTATTAATCATAGCCCGGTCAAGTGCCTTCATAGCCTTCTCTGCGACGTTTGAGCGTTCTAACATCATAGATACATGACGTTCATAAGGTGTAGGAATTACTTCTTCTGGTTCTTCTCTACTCATGCATCCATTGTTTTCGGCTGTAATTTCTGCCTGTTCTTCGGTTTTCTTTCTTGCTACCATTGCTTGGTCCTCCTTATAAAATCGGTTTATCTGAACCTACCAAGCCTCGTACAGCCGCTTCCGTGAGCGGTTGTTGTGCCTGTGGCGGTTGCTGTGGTATCGGCTGTGCTAATTGCTGTGGCATAATGCCTTGCTGTCCCATGTTAGGCTGTTGCATACCGCCCATACCCATACTCTGCGCCATTTGCTGGATACTCCATTGTAAGAAAGCATCTGCGTACTGCTGCGGCAGGATACCTGCCTGCGCCGCCAGCTGTAACTGCAAAGGTAATTGCAGGTCTTTGTAGGCGATACTGCGGGACAAACGCTTCTGCTTCTCGATTTCCATTTGAGCCTGCATCTGCTGTTGCTGTGCCTGCGCCTGTTCTTCCTGCTGGCTTTTCAGTCGGCGTTTGATTTCCGCTTTCTGCGGGATGTCTGACAAATCAATCAGAATATCCATGATCATGTTGCCTTGAATACCTAATTTACTGCAAGCATCGACTAAGCTCCAGAATTGAGCTGTGCGCTGTGTCGATGTAGCAGGTGTATCAGCAATGACTATATCAAATTCGCCTACGGATAAGTCATTGAGCGTCTTTGTAATCGTCTGAATCATGCCTGTTTGTGGGTTTACTTGCTGCTGCTGAACTTGCTGATTAACAGTAACTATCTGCGGTTCGCCGTTCTCGCCTACAATTCTAAACGTCTTCTGCTCTGTGTAGAACTGCGGGATGATACCAGGCGCACCACGTTTGCCCCATAACATATCTACAATCAGCTCTTTAGCCATACGCAGGTTGTCAAACAAGCCTGCGATATGAGTAATAGCCTGCTTCTGCTTCAGCTCAATAGCACGGCCAGACTGCGAATTGCTGATGTCTGTACCCATTAATGCCTCATTGATACCGCTGATGCTAGGCATTTCATTCATCGCTTCCTGCGACGCATTAATGATGTTAGACGGTGGCGCTTGCGGTTCAAGTCGTTGCAACTTCTGCATGGACAACGCACCGGGGTTTACTTTAAGCAACGCACCCGGTGTAGAAGCATTACGCTTAAACGACGCTTCCTGCTGCGGGGACATAGCACCTTCTTCTGAAATCCAACCTCCGTTAGACTGCGTGTTAAGGATATGCAGCTCTTGACTGCGGCGCTTGTTTATCTCGCGTTGCGGGTCTTTCAAGTCACGCACAACGCCGGAAGGGATATCATCCTCACCTTGGTAATAGCAGATGAAGGGAACAAACGGGATAAAACCATGCTTGTATGGTGATTGAATATCCTCTAAGACAACATTGTCAAAGAAGGCTAACATACGAATCTCCGTGGTAGTCACTGTCTGCTGCCGAAGAATCATGCCTAAAGCTATCATATCTTCGGTGACTTGCTCCACCAATTCGCCGCTCTTTAGGATAAATAGTTGCTTCTGCACGGCTTTCTTATACCAACATTCAGCAAAACGAATCTTCTTGGTTTCGTGGGAATACCATAATTCGTTGTACTTCTTATCGTTCTCGGTTTCTTCTGTCATATATGCGGCAGTCTGAGCATTGATTTCATCTGCCTGCTGCGGATACTTGGCGGCAAGCTCATCCTTATCTACCCAGCGCGCACGGATAACATACTTCATGTCGCGCATATGCTTGTCGCGGCTCTCCGGGTCGGCATAAATGTCAAAAGGCGATACCCGTCGGATAAATGCGTCGCCGTCCTGCGCCAGCCAGTCGAACTTATAGCCAACCTCGAACCAACCAATACCGGTAACAACGCCGTCATTAAATACGTCGCTTTCCTCGTAATTGTAATGGCTGCGGTCCATGATGTATTTTGTCACGCCTTTACGGAGCTGCGCCTGCTCATCATCATCATTTGTGCGTGGCAGGAAGTCGATATCATAGCGGTTAAGACGTTGATAGCCGCTTAATACATTGATTAGCGGCTTGATACGATTAATGGTGATAGCAGGACGCTTAGCATCTTCAAGCGTTTTCTTATCACCATCCGCCCATTGCTTCCCGGCGTAGAACTCTCTGTCCTCTCTCGCCACGTTGCGCCACTTCTGCTGCGCTTCCACGGCTTCTTTAAACCACCGCTTATACCTCAGCAGCTTGCTGTTCTCAGCGACAAAGGTTGTTGAGTTGTCCTCTGACTTAGCATATTGAAAATCATCTAACATATCTCTCCCCCCTCAAAGTCGCGTGGGAATTGCTGCTTAATGGTGTTAAGGCCTGCGAAGCACGATAAACACAGCGCTCTCGCAGTCGGCAGGTTCTTTACCTTAACTCTGATTCGCCCCGGCGCATACTCTGCCAGCTCGTAATCATCGCAGAAATGTACAATGCCGTATACACACGTCTGCGATACAGCGCTCACCATTCCGCAGACTGCATGGAACTCATTGCTGTGTTCCTCGTCGTGCCCGCTAACCTTTAACTCTATATCATTTGGAGTCATGTTAAGCTCATATCTAATCATATTACACTCCCATAAAGCTTCTTCTGCTTCCGGTCTCATTATTGTAGTCAAACTTCCAGCCGTCACGCTTGCCTTGCTTCTTCGGTGCGGTAGGTTTCCACGGTCTGCTCATGCAGCCATAGCCTATAGCGTCGATAGCATGGTCTTCGCCGTTAGTATCGTATTTCTCCGGCTGATTCTTGTCGTGAGTTATCTCCGGCAAGGTGCGGATGAGATGAAAGCAGGTGTTGAACACCTTTATACCTGGGTGACGCTTTCCGTCCTTATCTTCCCAGCCTTGCAGCCGCAGACGGATTTCTTCGCCCACCTGCTCTCTGCCTTTGACAGACGGGTTAAACATCATACATCCGTTATCCATCAGCACTCTGTTTATCTCCTCGGCTATACTCGGCGCTCCGGTGTCCTGTTTGCCCCAGCAGGCGTTATCTAACACAGCGTACCTAATCAAGCGCTTGTCGGCGCTCTCAGAATCGGCTATGCGTCGAGCAACAAGCGTGCTAGGCTCTTTAGTACCCACGTTAGCCTTTCCTCCGTAGCCGTAAAGCTCCCTGTAAACGTACATAACGCCGTCATAGTCGACCGCTATCCAATAACAAGCATACGGATGATAGCTGCCCCAGTCCATACATCTAAACCTCATCCAGCCGTCTGGAATCTTAAAAGGCTTGATGACGTGCAGGCTCTCACTCCAATTGTTAAAGTATTGGCCGCCAAGCAAGCCCCATTCACCCAAAGCGTAAACTCTATAGCCTTCTGGATCTCTTTCTCTGCGCCGTTCCATGCGCATTTTATATTGAGCGTCGACAAACAGATTATCTTTGAACGTCGATGTATGCGCCAGAACATTAACGTCTGGCGTGTCGAAAAACTTTCCTTTAAGCCAATGGGTGGACGATACCGGGTTGAACGTGGCTATCATCTGATAATAGAGGTTAGGGTTATCCAGCTTGCCACGCAGGCGGTCGTCCAATATGTCAAAGTCTTCCTCAGTCAGCTCCGTGGCTTCCTCTGCCCATATCCATGTCAGTTTACCTTTGTCGCTGGTAATTGACTTAACCTTCTCACGTTGCCTATCGTCCTTCATCCCTCTAAAGATAACGCTGTTACCTGTGTCAAGGCACGTCAGCCTTAGCGGTGACTCTTTAACGCTCCAATGGCGCTCCCATGCGTCCCCGAATATGCGGAATATAGCCGTCTTAAGCTCCGCGAACGTGCTGTCCCTGTTGCTCTCGTCTATCTTTCTGACGCACAGCAGGTTAGCTCCTTTAAATTCCTTGCTGCTTAGTTTTAAGATAAGCTGTTGAGCTATGTTAACACTCTTGCCGCTGCCGGCTGAACCTTTTAAAACAACGTAGCGTTGGCGGCTCTCGTTAACTCTGCGGAATATAGGATTAAAGTATATCTTCCTTCTGTTCTCCATCTTCCGCCTCCGGTGCTCCGTATATCGGTTCTATAATCAGCGTTTGACTGCCGCCGCTCTGTTCAGCGTTCGCTCCTGCCTGCTGCTCATCCTTGATAATCTTGTAAACCTTCTCATAAGCTGCCATTCTGTCCTTGATTGTAGCGTCAAGGCCAAATTGATCTTTGACTTCACCGCGTCCGACGGCTGTGTTAAACATCAATATCTCTGCTATGTCTGCGACACTCTGCGCTTCTCGCTCTTTGCTCTTATCGACTGCTTTCCGCGTCAACTCTGCCATATAAGCCTTAATGTAAGGACGTGACAATAGGTCAGCCGCCTGCTGCCGTGCCGTGATTACAACCAGGAATCCGGTCTGTTCATGA
>ERZ1026856.1399-NODE-1399-length-12209-cov-4.493829_pt1 | contig 12209 bp, 7 predicted proteins | sample MGYA00380158_ERZ1026856 | MGnify/ENA primary metagenome ERZ1026856 (study PRJEB33269, sample SAMEA4719794) | human gut metagenome | biome: human-associated habitat; feature: organic feature; material: feces | place: Cameroon | collected 2013-10 ...
AATAAGACCTCTAAAATAGACGTATCGGAAGTAAACATAGTCCAACAAGACGCTTTAGAGGGCAACATAGAAGAAGGAACTCCTATAGCTATAATCACCACAAGTTACGGTGAAATTAGAGCGGTACTATATCCAGAGCAAGCCCCTAATACGGTACAGAACTTTATCAACTTAGCTAATAGTGGCTACTACGATAATAGCTACGTATTTAGAATACAAAAAGATACATACTTTGCAGGAGGTTCGGCAGATAAAGAGGGAAACTTAAATACTGAAGTAGCCTCCGAAGATACCGAATGTATCGACAATGAACTCTCTAAAGACCTATGGCCATTTAAAGGAGCGTTCTGTTCTTTGAGTAGTAAGAGTAACTGTTCAGGTAGTAGGTTTATGGTTGTAAACTCTGTAGAGTACACAGACGAATTTAAGCAAGACCTATTGGACGTATTTTCAGAAGATAACGATACTCGCCTTGCAGATACGTTTATCAAATACGGTGGCATTCCAAACTTTTCGCAACAGAATACCATATTCGCACAGACCTACTACGGTTTCGACGTTATAGATAAGATATGTTCACAAGACGTAACCGATGCCGAAAACGACGACCTTACACCAGCAGGTGATATATTAATAGAAAAGATAGAAATTTCGGAATATCACAAAGAAGATACTATAGGTTCTTCTAACACTGCTAAGGTAGATACTACTACTGCTGAATAGCATATACTTAAAATATAGTCTAAATTCAAAATTTTTCTTTACAAAACACAATAGTTATAGTATAATTAACTATGGGTATAAAAAATCCCAAAAAAGATAGTATGGTGGCATATCTAATTTGGAGTGTCGCTAAGTATTATGTAATATAGTCTGTTACAAGAATACCATTTAATCTATAGTTAAAAGTTGCATTCTTGACAAACTAACGGCTATATAATATAATAAGTATGGTAGTAACTACCGATTTTTTTAACTTGCTACGTTAGTACTTAAACGTTCAACTATGCAAGGACTCTTTTTTTACTTATATCATAGGTAAGATTATTAATAGTATGTTATGTTATAATGAGGTATTATATATTATGTTTAAAAAAAAGATTGCTATTGCTATTACTTTAATGTTACTTACTTTTGCTATATGTGGTTGTAGCATCTCTAATAGTAACCAAACCCAATCTGAAACCACCGAAAATACAACCGAAACTTCTACTGTTGAAGAAACTACTACCGAAGATACCGAAACAGTAAGCGAAAATACAGTCGTTGAAGACGTTGAAATACTAAACTTTACTCCTCCAGAAATAGGCGAAGAGATAGCCGTAATTACCGTTAAAGATTACGGTCAAATTAAAATTAAGCTCTTCCCTGACCAATGCCCTAATGGTGTAGAAAACTTCAAAAGACTTATTTCCGAAAAAGACTACTACAGCAACGTAATATTCCACCGTGTAATTGCAGACTTTGTAATACAGGCGGGCGACCCTAACGGAAACGGTACTGGTGGCGAAAGCATTTGGGGTGACGGCTTTGAACGTGAATTTGATAACGGACTTAGACACTTTGCAGGTGCTGTAGCCTATGCTACTAACAATGTAGACCACCTAAACAAGAGCCAATTTTATATAGTCTGTCAAAACGACGGTTCCGAATTTAACGATAGCTACTTCGATATGGTTAGTCAAAGCTATAATACTACTTTCCCTGAAAACGTTAGAGAAAAGTATAAAGAAGTAGGCGGTACACCTTTCCTTGACAACAACTATGAGGTATTTGGTCAAGTATTCGAGGGTATGGACGTAGTTATGGCTATATCACAAGCTAAAACCGACGGCAACGATAAGCCTTATAATGATATAGTTATCGAAAGTGCTACTATAGAAGAGTATGACGGTTCTTCTACTATTGGTTCTTCCGAAGAATAGTACTATACTATCTTTACCAACGTAAATATATTTGCTATAAATGTATAATATTAAAATATTTTAAGGGGCGAATTTTTTTGAATAGATTTGTTGTAAATGGGGGCATACAACTAAAAGGCGAAGTATGTGTTAGTGGTGCTAAAAATGCCGCAGTAGCTATACTTCCTGCCGTAATACTTTGCGATGAACCTTGTATTTTGGACAACGTTCCAGAGATTAGCGACGTTGCTATATGCATAGAAATACTAAAGTCTTTAGGGGCTAAGATAGAACATATTGATAAGACTAAGTACAGAATAGACGCTACCAATATCAACAAGTACGAAGTACCTTACGAATTGGCTAACAAAATGAGAGCTTCTTATTACTTTTTGGGTGCGTTATTGGGTAAGTATAAAGTATCTAAAGTACCTCAACCGGGTGGTTGTCACCTTGGCGATAGACCAGTAGACCAACACATGAAGGCTTTTAAGATACTAAATGCCGAATGTCAACTAATCCCTGGTGGGGTGATATACTGCTATACCACTAAGCTAATAGGTGCTACTATCGACTTTGACGTAGTATCGGTTGGTGCTACTATTAACGCCATATTAGCCAGTGTAAAAGCCGAAGGTGTTACTATTATCGAAAACGCTGCAAAAGAACCTCATATAGTAGACATTGCAAACTTTTTAAACAGTATGGGAGCTTCTATCTCGGGTGCAGGTACGGACAAGATTAAGATTAAGGGTGTATCTAAGTTAAAAGGCGTTGAGTACTCTATAATTCCAGACCAAATAGAAGCTGGTACTTACATGGTAGCTACAGCGGCTACACACGGCGACGTTCTTATTAAAAACGTAACCCCTGCACACTTAGACCCTATCACTTTAAAACTTAGAAGAATGGGTGTTAATATCGAAGAGTTTGACGATGCAGTTAGAGTATACGTAGAACCTAACGCTCAGTTCAACCGTATAGAGTTAAAAACCCTACCTTACCCAGGATTTCCTACCGATATGCAACCTCAAATGGCGGTACTATGTACGCTTGCCAATGGTTGTAGTACTATCACCGAAGGTATTTGGAGTAACCGTTTCCGTTATGTAGACGAACTTAGAAGAATGGGTGCATCTATTACGGTAAACGGCAAGGTAGCACTAATAGACGGTAACACTCTATTAGCTGGAGCGCCTGTTCAAGCGTGCGACTTACGAGCCGGTGCAGCTTTAATAATAGCTGGATTGGTCGCTAATGGTGAAACTGTAATATCCGAAATTCAGCATATAGAACGTGGTTACGAACGCATGGAAGATAAACTTCGTAACTTAGGAGCTAACATATCTAAGATTAGCGAATAACAACTATATCTAAAATATACCAATGGGCAGAATACTATCTGCCCTATTATATTATCAAAAGGAGTTTTACCATGAACATAAGACTAATAGTAGTGGGCAAGTTAAAGGAACAGTATCTACGAGACGGTTGCAACGAATACATAAAAAGACTATCTAAGTACTGCAACCTAAAGATAGTAGAGTTAGATGAAGCCAAACTTCCCGAAAAAGCCTCTGCTAAAGAAATATCCTTAGCACTAAGTAACGAGGCTAAAAACATTCTAAAACACTGTGAAGGATACGTATACTCCATGTGTATTGAGGGAAGACAGATTAGCAGTCAAGAGCTTGCAACTCAAATAGAAACCATTACTACCAATGGAACGGGTACTATAACTTTTATAATAGGCAGTTCTTACGGTTTAGATAGTTTAGTAAAAGAGCGTTCTAACTATAGGTTATCCATGTCAAAGATGACCTTTACGCATCAAATAGCAAGAATGCTACTATTAGAACAGATATATCGAGCCTTTCAGATAAATACTAATGGAAAGTATCATAAATAACAAAAACTTACATATAAGCAATACTATTAACATTCCCTATACCCCAACGAAAAGGTAAGGGAATTTTTGCTGAAATTAGTTAAAAAACATCTTGAAAAAGTACCAAAAGTATGATACAATTAATTTGCAAGTGTATAGTGTCTATATACAGACATATACCAAGTTGAAAATTTAATTAAAGGAGCATTTTCCCAATGAAAAAATTCGGTTACTTTGACGACGTAAACAAGGAATACGTTATCACTACACCACAAACTCCATATCCATGGATTAACTATCTTGGCACACAAGACTTTTTCTCACTAATCTCAAACACTGCTGGTGGTTACCACTTCTACAAAGACGCACGTCTTAGAAGAATTACCCGTTATCGTTACAACAACGTACCAGTAGATATGGGTGGTAGATACTTCTACATAAACGAAAACGGTACAGTATGGTCTCCAGGCTGGGCTCCAGTTAAGACTGAACTTGATAGTTACGAATGCCGTCATGGTATGGGATACACTATCATTACTGGTAAAAAGAACGGTCTATCTGCAAGTGTAGAATTTTTCGTACCAAAGGACTACAAGGGCGAAATCCAAAAGGTTACTTTAAAGAACGAAAGTTCCGAAAAGAAGTCTTTCAAACTATTCTCATTTATCGAATGGTGTCTATGGAACGCTCAAGACGACAGCACTAACTTCCAAAGAAACTTCAACACTGGTGAAGTAGAAGTAGAAGGTTCTACTCTATTCCACAAGACTGAATACAAGGAAAGAAGAAACCACTTTGCATTCTATACTGTAAATAGTCCAATCGCTGGCTACGATGCAGATAGAGAAAGTTTTATGGGTCTATACAATGGTTTTGAAGCTCCTAAGGCAGTTATGGAAGGTAAGTCTACTAATACTGACGCTGACGGTTGGTCTCCAATAGCTTCCCACTCTTTAGACGTAACTCTTGAAGCTGGCGAAAGCAAAGACTACATCTTTATCTTAGGCTACGTTGAAAACCCTGTAGAAGAAAAGTTCAATGCAGACGGCACTATGAATAAGTCCAGAGCTTACGCTATGATTGAACAGTTCAACACAGTAGAAAAGGTTGACAAGGCTTTTGAAGAAAACAAGAAGATGTGGGACGAACTACTATCTAAGTACACAGTAAATACTCCTGACGATAAGATGAACAGAATGGTAAACATCTGGAACCAATATCAATGTATGGTTACATTTAATATGTCACGTTCTGCTTCTTACTTTGAAAGTGGTATCGGTAGAGGTATGGGCTTTAGAGATAGTAACCAAGACCTATTAGGCTTTGTACACCAAATCCCAGATAGAGCAAGAGAAAGAATTATCGACTTAGCTTCTACTCAGTTAGAAGACGGCGGTTGCTATCACCAATACCAACCACTTACTAAGAAGGGTAATAACGAAATAGGTGGCGACTTCTCAGACGACCCACTATGGATGATACTATCTGTAGGTGCATACATCAAGGAAACTGGTGACTACGGTATACTAAACGAAATGGTTCCTTATGATAACGATGAAAGCAAGGCTCAAACCTTAATGCATCACTTAAAGAAGAGTTTCTACCACGTATGCGAAAACGTAGGACCTCACGGACTACCATTAGCTATGCGTGCTGACTGGAACGACTGTATCAACCTAAGTTGCTTCTCTTCCGAACCTGGTGAAAGTTTCCAAACTTCTACTTCTCCAAAGTATGGCGAAGACAAGTACAGTAAGATAGCTGAAAGTTTAATGGTAGCTGGTCTATTCACTTATGCTGGTCCATCATACGTTGAACTATGTAAGCATACTGGCGATACTGCCGAAGCTGAAAAGGCACAAGCAGAAATCGACAAGATGAAAAAGAACATTATGGATTATGGTTGGGACGGCGAATGGTTCTTACGTGCTTACGACGACTTTGGCAAGAAGATGGGTTCTCACGAATGTGAAGAAGGTAAGATATTCATTGAACCACAAGGCTTTATGGTTATGTCCGAAGTAGGTAAAGAACAAGGTGCTGATATTAAGGCTCTTGACAGTGTAGACAAGTACTTAAATAGCGAACACGGTTTAGTATTAAACAACCCTGCATTCACTAAGTACTATATCGAATACGGTGAAATTTCTACATACCCAGCAGGCTATAAGGAAAACGCAGGTATATTCTGTCACAATAACGCTTGGATTATCTGTGCTGAAGCCTATGCTGGTCGTGGAGATAAGGCTTTTGAATACTATTCAAAGATTGCTCCTGCATATCGTGAAGCTAAGTATTCCGAACTACACAGAACTGAACCTTACGTATACGCTCAAATGATAGCTGGTAAAGATGCTAAGCGTCACGGCGAAGCTAAGAACTCTTGGCTAACTGGTACTGCCGCTTGGAACTTTGTAGCAGTATCTCAATACATTTTAGGTATCACTCCTGATTGGGACGGCTTAAAGGTTGACCCATCCATTCCTCACGAATGGGACGGCTTTACTGCTACAAGACAATACCGTGGTGCTACTTACGATATTACAGTTAGCAACCCTAACCACGTATCTAAGGGTATCAAGTCTGTTACTGTAGACGGCGAGGCTATCGAAGGTAACGTACTACCTACTTTTGCAGAAGGTACTCATAAGGTAGAAGTAGTAATGGGCTAATAGCTTATACTAAACGTTAAAGATTAAGTATATAGGTCGGTGCAGAGATACTCTGTACCGACTTACTGTTTTCTTGACAGTGCTATAAAAAAAGAATATAATAGTATTACACTATATCAGAAAGGAACTAAGTTATAGCATGACTAAGATAAAATTTCATATTCCAGACTTTGTTAGGCACATGAAACTAAACCTAATATTAGCTGATACTCTTAGATTACACCCCGAATACTTTTACGACGGCGTAACCATAGGTTCAGTATATGGAACGTTTCCAACTTCCATGTGGAACGGTGGTAGACTATTCTGTGGCACTATAGACCCTCGTATGATAGACTACATACTAAAGCAGTTTAATTCAAGAGGTATTCCATGTAGATACACTTTTAGTAATCCGTACATTACCGAAGATAGCCAACTTAAAGATGAGTTTTGCAATCACTGTTTAAGAGTAGCACATAATGGACTAAACGAAGCTATAGTAGTAACTCCTCAGTTAGAGGCTTACATAAGAAGTCACTACCCAAAGTATCCACTAATAAGTTCTACTTGCAAGCAGATAGAAGACATTTCCGCAGTAGTAGAAGAACTAAACAAAGACTACGCATACGTAGTATTAGACTACAATTGGAATAACCACTATCAAGTATTAGAAACTCTACCACACAAGGAAAAGTGTGAACTATTAATAAATGCGTGTTGTACTCCTAACTGTGCCAGAAGAAAAGACCACTATTCCACTATAGGCAAACAACAGATACAACTTGCACAACACTTCAAGTACTCCCCTAACCAACCTATTACTAACTTTAAAGACTTTACCTGTCCGCAAATGGCATTAGAGTTCTACCAAACCACTAAACTATCCATACATATCAAGCCAGAAGATATATACAATAAATACGTACCTATGGGATTTGTCAACTTTAAAATAGAGGGCAGACAACTCTCAGACGTAGCCGTATTAGAAAGCTATATGTACTACATGGTAAAGCCTGAATATCGTGACGAAGTTAGACTTCATATACTACTATTGCTATACGGTCAACCAGGTTCAGGTAATGGAAATACTAAGACTAAAATGCTAAATAGAGCGTAACATACACCAAAAAACTCCTTGACAAACTGGCACAAATATAGTACTATTAATAGTGGATATATCATAAAGGCTTTGACGGAAAGAGTAAAGACTACAATACGTATTACAGAGAGTTTCGGTAGCTGAAAAGAAACATACTAAATCGTCTTGAACATGGTTCTTGAGCCTCAACTTCGATATGTAGAGGTTGACGGGATAACGCCCGTTACAGCGTAAGAGTATTAACTCTTAGTACTCATTAAGGGACTATCTGTGAAGTTAGTCTAAAGTTAAGGTGGTAACACGAAAGTTTTTAGTAGACTATCGTCCTTATTCTGCAACGGTCGGAATATGGACGTTTTTTTTAAATGGAGGTATTTTAAATGAACAGAGGAAAGTATTATATTACTACTGCAATAGCATACACTTCAAGAAAGCCACACATAGGCAATAGCTACGAAATAGTCTTAACCGACGCTATAGCAAGATACAAAAGACTATTAGGCTACGACGTATATATGCTTACAGGTACTGATGAACACGGTCAAAAGATTGAAGAATATGCCGAAAAAGCTGGTGTATCCCCTAAAGAGTATGTAGATAAGGTATCAGGAGAGATTAGAACTATCTGTGATACTTTAAATACTACCTATAATAAGTTTATCCGTACTACAGACGACTATCACGAAAAGGTAGTACAGAAGATATTCAAAAAGTTATACAATCAAGGCGACATCTACAAAAGCGAATATGAAGGCTGGTACTGCACTCCTTGTGAAAGTTTTTGGACTGAAACTCAACTAAAAGACGGCAAGTGTCCTGACTGTGGCAGAGAAGTTAAAAAGACTAAAGAAGAAGCATACTTCTTTAAGATGAGCAAGTATCAAAAACAACTTGAAGAGTATATAGAAAATAATCCTAACTTTATATACCCTGAAAGTCGTAAAAAAGAAATGGTAAACAACTTTATCAAGCCAGGTATACAAGACTTATGCGTATCAAGAACTTCTTTTAAGTGGGGCATTCCTGTAGACTTTGACGACAAGCACGTAATATACGTTTGGATAGACGCACTATCTAACTACATTACAGCGTTAGGCTACGACCCAGACGGTTCTTCCGAAACTTACAAAAAGTATTGGCCAGCAGACGCACACATTATAGGTAAAGATATCCTACGTTTCCATACTATATATTGGCCTTGTATGTTAATGGCATTAGGTGAGCCTCTACCTAAACAAGTATTCGGACACCCATGGTTACTATTTGGTACAGATAAGATGTCAAAGTCTAAGGGTAACGTAATCTATGCCGACGACTTAGTAAACCTATTAGGTGTAGACCCTGTTAGATACTATCTACTATCCGAAATGCCATACGCACAAGACGGTTCTATAACGTACGAAACTATTATAGAACGTTACAACTCCGACTTAGCTAACACTCTCGGTAACTTAGTAAAGCGTACTATAGACATGACTACTAAGTACTTCAACGGTGAGATACTCCCACCTGTAGAACCTTCCGAATTAGACGAAGACTTAAAGTCTACCGCTTTAAATACAGTATCTAAAGTAGATAAGCTAATGGACACCTTTAGAGTATCCGACGCTTTAAACGAAATTCTAAACCTTGCAAGAAGAAGTAACAAGTATATCGACGAAACTACTCCTTGGGTACTTGCTAAGTCAGAAGAAAACCGTTCAAGATTAGCTACTGTACTATACAATCTATTAGAGAGTATCAGATACATTGCTATACTAATACAACCTTTCATGCCAGACACTTCTAAGGCTATATTGGAACAGTTAAACACTAACGTTACAGACTATGATAGCCTTGAAAACTTCGGCGGACTACAAGTAGGCGGTAGTGTAAATAAGTCTGTAACACTATTCCAACGTATAGACGCTGAAAAGATGCTATCCGAAATAGAAGAAAAGGCTAACGAAAGTGTAGAAACTCCTAAACAAGAGATAGTACTCCAACCTGAAATTACTATCGACGACTTCGCAAAGATAGAACTCCGTTGTGGTAAGATAGTCTCAGCTGAAAAGGTTAAAAAGTCCAAAAAGTTACTATGCTTCCAAATAGACGACGGTATGGGTGGTAGACAGATAGTCTCTGGTATAGCTCAATGGTACAAGCCTGAAGACTTAGTAGGTAAAAAGGTTCAAGTAGTAGCAAACCTAAAGCCAGTCAAACTATGTGGTGTAGAAAGTAACGGTATGCTATGTTGTGCTGAAATGCCAGACGGTTCTGCTAAACTACTATTCTTAGACGATAGCATTCCATGTGGTGCTAAGATTAGATAGTCTAAAAGATAGACAGTATAAATACACTGTGGCTACTCTTAACTAAAAGAGTAGCCACTATTAATATATTAAGTCTTGTTTAGTGTATTAGCCGACTACTTCAAAGTCCACGTTACCACCATTAACGTCTACTTTAACACAAGATACTCTAACCTTGTCGCCTACCTGATAACACTTTTTTCCGAAAGTTCCAATAATGCTGAACATACCGTCGCTTTCGTACTCATCGTCTAATAGAGTGTTTATGTGTACTAAACCTTCTACAGTGTTAGGAAGTTCAACATAGAAGCCAAAATCGGTAACTCCGCTGATAGTACCTTCAAACTCTTCACCTACATGAGCCTTCATATACTCAGCCTTGTAACAGTCTTCACAAGAGCGTTCGACGTTCATAGCCACTAACTCTCTTTCGGAAGACTTTTCGGAAGCGGTCTGTACAAAAGAGTCGTAACGTTTAGTAATGTACTTTTGGTCGTAACCTGCTACTACGTCGGAGAGTATTCTGTGAATAGCTAAGTCAGGATATCTTCTAATAGGGGAAGTAAAATGAGAATAGTCTTTTAGAGCCAAACCAAAGTGTCCGATAGGGTGTCTATCGTACTTAGCCTTAGCCATAGAACGTAACACTAATACGTTTACTAACTCATACTTATTAGTACCCTTAGCATTGTTAAGAATATCGGACATAATAGAAGGTTTAATTTCGGAGAAGTTAGGATATTGAACGTTCAACTTTAATAGACACTGTTCTAAGCGTTCAATCTTTTCCTCTGGTGGCATTTCGTGAACACGATATACAAAAGGAATGTTCATAGTTCTGCCGAGATGTGCAGCGGACTGATTAGCTAATATCATAAACTCTTCTATAATCATTTCAGCCTTGCCACGAGTACGAGGGGCAACGTCGACGCATACGTCTTCATCGCTGATTATAAGTTTAGTTTCGGGAGTATCTATTTCAGGACAGCCTCTTTTTTTACGATTACTAATTAGAATATCGGCTAATTCGTTCATAATGGATATGTTGCTGTATACTTCCTTGTACTTTTCTTTAATTTCGGGAGTATCAGAACCGTCTAATATAGAGTTCACCTCAGAATATACGCCTTTAACTCTTGAACGTATAATACCCTTATGGAATTTATACGTTAATAGTTCACCAGTATTAGAAACGTTCATAATGCATGAAAAAGATAGCCTATCTTCGTTAGGGTTCAAAGAACATATTCCGTTAGAAAGTTCTTTAGGTAACATAGGGACTACTCTGTTAGCATAGTATACGCTTGTACCACGGTTAAGGGCTTCTTTATCCAATTCCGATAGAGGCTTAACATAGTGCGAAACGTCCGCAATGTGAACGCCTAATACATAGCCAAAATCGGTCTTAGAGATAGATATAGCATCGTCAAGGTCTTTAGAGTCTGCACCGTCGATAGTGAATATAGGTAGACTTCTAAAGTCGGTTCTATTTTCGTACTCTTTAGAACTAATACCAGCGTGTTCTATATGTTTAGCTTCGTCTATTACCGCATTAGGAAATTCGGTAGTAACGCCGTTATCTACTAATACTGCCATAGCACAAGATGAAGCCTTTTCGGAAGTGCCAAAGTTATATACTATTCTAACCACATGGTCGGAGTGCCTCTTACCACGGCTGACTATTTCCGCAAGAACCTTATCGCCGTCTTTGAATAGTACTCCATCACGTTTGGATATACGGATATAGTTTTTAGAAAAAGTATCGGATAAAAAGTAGTAGTCATCATCTTCAAATACTATCTTACCAGTAAGTTGAGAGTTATTCTCATTAATAATAGATACCACTTCACCTTCAGGTGAACCAGTACGAGAAGGTATATAGTTAGCAAGTACCACGTCACCAGGTAACGCACCCATTAGATACTTACCTGGTACGAAAATCTCTTCTTCGCAGTCGTTACGCTTAATAAATCCGAACGTTTTATTAATCCTTTTAACGGTACAAGCAAAGCAACCCATTTTAGCGGTAAGAGTAATACCTTTCTTCTTATCCATAATTAAGCCGTCGCTTAGTAGTTCTTCTAATGCGGTATAGAACTTATCCTTATCAACTTTTGATACCTTGCACTTATTAGCCAACTCTTTTTTAGGAATAGGTTTATTCTCTTTATTTAAGAATAGTAGTACCTTACTCTTAAAGCCTCTAATAGAAGATTTTTTGTTACTGTTTTTAGACTTATTCTTTTTAGTCTTATCTTTTTTATTTGCCATAGTGTACCTAATCCTTTCTTGCCATGTAGACTATATAGTACCTACTGCACCATATAGCATTTAAAGATATACTGTGTCTGTCTCTTATACACATCTGACGCT
>ERZ1026856.1400-NODE-1400-length-12204-cov-5.051362_pt1 | contig 12204 bp, 14 predicted proteins | sample MGYA00380158_ERZ1026856 | MGnify/ENA primary metagenome ERZ1026856 (study PRJEB33269, sample SAMEA4719794) | human gut metagenome | biome: human-associated habitat; feature: organic feature; material: feces | place: Cameroon | collected 2013-10 ...
CCCGCCTTGTCTGCCCAAAAGCGCGGCGGGCGGCGGTATTGACGTGCAGCCCCATCGCTGCTATGAGCTTTTCCACGGGTATATCCTCCTGAATTTGATGTTGTTCTATCCCGAAACTAAGCTTCAATAGCCTTGATAAAAACAAGAAATCCGAACCCCTGACCGATCGGTCTAAGGTTCGGATTATCTTGCATTGGTGGAGCGTCTGCAACCAACGGAGAACACTCTGCACAGCTTGACATCACACCATCAAAGTATTCCTCTATATCGTCCAGCAGAATATCGTCAATGGTAATCTGTCTGTCGCCGCCGTTCAAAATCAGCGTAAAACGGTCATCAAAGAGGTAGATTGCCCGTAAGAAAATATTGATAAGCCCCCGGCGGTTGTTCTCGTCATTGATATTGCCCCGTTTGAGCGAGTAGAGGAACGCCTTGATTTGCGGGGCGGTGAAAGTGATTTGCTTCCCCATCTCAATGGCAAGCTGCCCTTGAAGCTCGTCCTTTTCCCGTTTGCGCTTCTCGATGCGCTCGGTTATCATATCAACGGCCTGTCCACGCTCCAACGCTTTCCAGAGGTTTTCAATGGCGGCGTCCGCTTCCTGTATAGCAGCCTTAATCCGCCTTATAGCGGAGCTGTCATAATCGGTCTCGCAAGCAGAGGCAACCGAAGCGGCAATTTTCTCAATGTTTCGGTCAGTCAGCAGCTTGCGGCACTCCAAAACAACCCTATCCTCAATCTTCTCTTTGTTGATAACTTTCTTCTTGCACTTGCGCCGCTTGTAGTTGTTGCAGGCGTAATAATGATAGCTCTTGCCGGATTTGCCTGTGCCGCCGTAACCCGTCATCATCTCCCGGCAATAGCCGCAGAACAGCTTAGTTGTCAGCAGATATTCTTCCTTGCCTCTGGAACGAGCGGGGGCTCTCTTGTTGCGGTCAAGGATATGCTGCACCCGTTCAAAAAGCTCGTTCTCGATAATGCGGGGCATACCGTCCGGTGTTTCGGTGTCCTTGTAGATGTAATAGCCAATGTACCGCTTATTCCGCAAAAGGCGGTGCAGGCTGTTCTTGTTAAACTCCTTGCCCAGCGAGGTCTTTGCTTGCTTTGCGTTAAGATACTTGGTGATTTCCGCGACAGTCTTTCCGCTGGCGTACATCTCGAAAATCTCACGGACAACCGCCGCCCCCTCCGGGTCGATATGAAAGCGGCGTTCTTCGTCCACACGGTAGCCGAGGCCGGGATTGCTGCCGTTGCTCAAACACTTTTCGGCGTTGATGTCCATGCCCCGCCGTATTTTCTGCGATAGCTCTGCCGAGTAGTATTCAGCCATGCTCTCTAATACGCCCTCAACGAGAATACCGCTTGCATCATCGCTGATGTTCTCCCTTGCGGAGATCACCCGGACACCATTCTTTTTTAGCTTGGCTTTGTTGATTGCGCTGTCATAGCGGTTACGGGCAAAGCGGTCAAGCTGATAGACGAGAACAGCGTCAAAAGTGTGCTTGTCGCTATCGGCGATCATGCGCTGGAACTTAGCCCGGCTGTCTGTCGTCCCGCTCTGCGCCCGGTCAATGTATTCGCCAATTACGATATGCCCGTTGTTTTTGGCAAACTCATAGCAGGTTTGAAGCTGCCCCTCGATGGATTGCTCGGTCTGGCTGTGGCTGGAATAGCGGGCGTAAATGACAATGTTCAATCTGCGTCACCGCCTTTGCCAAAGGTCAGCTTTGACATTTTCTCCATATCAATTATAAGTCTTTTGAATGTTTCCTCGCCCGACAGGTAAACATCGTTGTAGTAAATGGGCTTGCCAAACAGTATTTTCACCGCCCTTTTTATGCGGCCCCACAGTGTATTGTATCCATGGTCATACCTGGAGTCTTGGATGGAGATGTCGTAATCAATGTCGCCATCTTCCCACATCGTTTTTTCTATGACAAACATACAGCATTTACACTCACAGGGCAAAAAAATTCTCTCACTTGTGCTGCTCATTCTTTCCCCTCCTTTAGCATCGCCAGCAGCGTTTCTTTCAGCCGCTCACTCATAGGCGATTTCGGGTCAAAGCACATCTCCACAAACTTTTTCATCTCCGGGTCGGTCTGCTCGATTTTGGGTTTGTATTCGTACAGCTTTCCTTGCGGGTTATCGGTGCGCCCAAAGATATAATCCATAGACACATCAAAGTAATCCGCATAACGGGTAAGGGTTTCAAAGGTGGGCGAGGCTTGGTTAAGTTCATAGCGGTTTAGGCTTGATTGTTTCACGCCGACAACCTCTGACATCTTCACCTGCGACAGCTTGACGCTCTCCCGCAAATGCCGCAATCTTTCCGCAACTTCTTTCAAGGGAATCACCTCCCGGTTTTGTGGTTTTATTATATCAGATAACGCCATATCATTCAACCCTAAATAAGCATAATTTCAAAAAATTATGCTTATTGTATTTGGGATTGACCCGCAAAGGCAATCACAAATGTGCCTCGGCTGCGGACAGACGGGGCAGCAAAAAGGGAGCGCATTACTGCCGGATTGCCGGGTGGTAATGCACTCCCTTTTTGTAGTTTTGGAGGACGGAGCGCACAAGCAAAATTGCGAAGTGTGGCTGCGCTCCGACAAAAAGAGGGTTTCCAAAGGGTACCCATTTGGCACACGACCTTTGGAACAAAGGTGTAGTGTGTTATACCTGCTGGTGCGGCTGGCGGGGAAAACGGGTGTGTTGTGTTTTGCTACACACCTGTTTTTACCGGCATGAAAGCGGACAGATTTTTGCGAATGGAAATGAGCAAAAAGCCTGTTCGATTTCAGAAGCGGCAGCGGGTATATAAGATTATGCTCCCCCATCAAATTAACGTCAAAAAATTACTATCTTCTTCAAAATCATGAACAGGTGTTACATTCAGCAGGGTTCTCCTCATAAGATTTTTTGCCTCATTTCGTTTGTTGAATACCTGCTGAACGCTGTTGATTATATCTACTTTCTTTGCTTCATCTTTTGGGAAAGGGAGTACCAATTCATAAATTCTTCTTCCCAATGTATCAATGATGTCTTGGGTAAACTGCTTCGATCTGATTTGTTGCTTTACAATCGGGCAGGAGAGCAGTGCCAAAAGCAGCCACGGATTAACTTTTTCATGGTCGTTACAACGAATTTTATACAGATGACTTTGAAATACCATCTTTGTATCACTTTCAGATACCATAGCGCAGGTACCTACCAGATATGTTCCGTCTTTGACCATCAAAATATCATGAGCTTGCACATCCTGTTTTTCTTTTAATGAGTTATAGAGTTCTTCGTTTAACCCCTGTTTGGGGTCGATTTTTATTTCCCAATTTGCAATATCAGATGTGCGAATAAAAGGTATCTGCCCCGTACCATAAGCAAGCTTCCCCACTTCATCGCCAGTGGAGACAGAAACAACACCTGTCTCCACCAGATCACCAAAGCGTACTAAATCATAATCCTTGCGCAATCCCTCTAATTGCTCTACGATCTCCGGATTATAGTAAATGGGCAAATAGATACTATCTACAATTTCAGACTTTTTAATAGTGAAACCTAAATGGTCGTACTTCAAGGTTTCGCCAGCCTTGTATTTCTGATAGCGTTCTTCAATCAAGGGTATATCGTCAAAGGGAATTTCCAGCCCACGGGAATCATGTCCACACCATTTTGCGACAGCCATGAAAATGGTATGATCGCCGTTTGCTTTGCACTTCTTCCCATACTTAGTTAAAACGACAATACAGGTTTTGGCATGGGTATTAGGCTGGAAAAGTTCTTCCGGCATGGACACAACAGCATCAATTCGAGCGTGCTTTTCAACATAGTTCATTATGTATTTATGGCTTGGGTTACAAAACATACTCTCTGGCGCAACGATACCAAGCCTACCGTCTGGCTCAAGTAATGCAAGGCATTTTTCGATGAAAAGAACTTGTGGCGTTTGAGCGTCGAGGAGAGTATTTGTTTTCTCAAGTTCCTCAATATCTTTTCCTTTTTTCCATTTATGGCCAAGCTGGAAGCGTGTCAGAATTGATGTATCATCAATTTTGAGCTTAGAGCCATACGGAGGGTTTGTGAGGATAACCTTAAAGCCACCGTCATGGATGGCGTTCTGTGCGTCCATAGACCAACTGCTGGGGTTTTCAAGACTGTTCTCACAATAGATGCCGCCACGCCCATCACCTAATAATGCCATATACGCTTTGGTTGTCTTACTTAAAAAGCTCTCTTTATCAATTCCCCGGAAGTTTTTTATCGCAACTTCCTGTTTCTCTGCCGTAATCTCCGAATCGGGCCAGCCAAGCTCTGAACACTGTATCTCAACTTTTTTCCAGATGTATCTAAGTGCCTCTACAAGAAAACCACCAGACCCACAAGCGGGATCCATTATCTTATCTTTTGGAGACGGATCCACAAGGGACAATAATAGCTTTACAACATTTCTTGGAGTAAAAAACTGTCCTTGTCCGCCACGCAAAGAGGGGCCAATAAAAGTTTCAAACGCATCTGCTATTACATCTCGTTCACTATCAATCAAGCAATATTGCTGCAATTCACCTACAATATAGGCGATAGAATTTTGGGAAAGTGTAATCTTATCAGTCTCATCAAAAACATCAGGATACTTTTCTTTCACAAGAGAAAACAGGCTTTGAATACGCTCCGAAATACTGTTTTGCTCCTCATCAATACCTGCACGAAAACTTACAATATCCTCTTTCTTAGTAAATCTTTCATCGTAAATTTTGCAAAAAATGATGTTGATGATTTGCGGTACAAATTCTGTATCTAAGGTCTGACCTGTATTATTCGCTGCCAAGTAGTTACGAATATTTTTGAAAATAGATTTGAGGTTATGGGTTTTCTTTAATTCTCCGCGCTTGAATAAACCAACATCCTCTACACGCTGTCCAAAAAGCGGGATATTTGGGATTTCTGTAAAAAGGACTTTTCCATCAGTTTCATATTTTCGCAAATACAAAACCTCATCTCCATTAAACCATACGCCTAACGAGGCTTTTGATAAGCGCAAATAATCCTCTAACTGTCCTTTTCCATCTTTTCTGTTTTTCTTCTTACACTCGACAATAATATAAATATTATCGTCTGTTTTGTTAGGGTCAGAGAAAACCGCAATGTCAACAGGGTATTCTTTCTTTGTATCAGATGGTCGTACTTTTACCCTAAATTGTGGTCTTGTCTGGATATGCTCTTTAGGATAACCATAATCTTCCACCAACAATTTTGAAAATACCTGTGTTGCCTCTATTTCTTCGGGTGTTGCAGGGACTTCAATTCCAGAAATATAGTCAATTACTCGTTCAGCCATTTTGTGTTCTCCATTCCCGTCAAATTTCTTTACTTTTCTCTAACATTTGCTTCGCTACCTGTTGAAGCATATCTATTCCATCTTCGTCCAGCATCCCGGTCTGCCCGATGCCCTTTGCCAGAAGTCCCGCTATATCATCTGCGGTGGGCTGTTCGGCTGGTTTTTCTGCTGTATCAGAGATTTGCGTCATAATCTGCTGCCACTTCTCTCTTGCTACGACCGGGGTTGTGGGCTTCTGTTCTTCCATATCCTTACGAATATCTTTTAAGATGCTGATAAAGGTGTTTTTAATTTGCTCCAGCTCCGCTTCGCCCTTGCCGAGCTTTTGGCTGTTTATGAATACCCTGTCTTGATGAATTTCCTCACTATGCTCCGGCTGTTCCTTACGAAAATCCTCTAATGCGGACATAGCAAGGCTGAAAATCTCGTTGCGGGCCATAATCCCCTCTGCCGCTGCGCCGGAGAAGTAAACGGCGATTAAATCCATCAGATAGGGGAAACGCTTATGCTCCAAGAGACGGTTTAAGATTTCCGTTTTGAACATGGGCGAGGACAGACGCACCGCCGCCTGTTCAGACAGGCCAAGAGCTTCTATGTCGATTTGCTTTGGAGTTCGGATTGTGGTGAGGCCAAGCAGGTAATCGGTAGACACATTCAGCACTTTTGCAATTTTAACAACGGTATCACAATTGATATTCTTCGTTTCGCTGCTCTCGATACGGCTCAACTTTGATTCCGATATGCCAGCTTTCTCCGCAAGCTCTTTTTGGTTTAAGTCCATGTTCTTCCGCAGATCACCGATTAAGTCCCCGATAGTTCCAGGCAAATACATAAGGCCGCACCCCCTAATTACCTCCTATTATACCGCAAAAATTGCAAGTTTGCAATTTATAAAGTGTATATTTTACGGCAAATGCAATTCCCGCAGAAAAATGGGGATTGCATTTTTTCGTGGTACACTTATCCCACGGTCGACCGAATACCAACAGAAAAGAGGGATAAGCAATTAGTATCAAGCACTTGCCGCCCATAGAAAGGGGGATGAATGGGACGCTGCCCCGGATGACACCGGGGCAGCGCAAGCAGGCCAATTCCCTCATTCGCCGGGAGTGCTGCAATCACGACAACGGGACTTGTATCGCCCTTGACGATGGCGACACCCACACCTGCCCGCAGACGATTTCCTTTTCTGTCTGCTGCAAGTGGTTTCGGTGGGCTGTCCTGCCGCTGACCGGGACGCTGGAAGCGGAGATATTCAAGGACAAGGACACCCGCCGCTGCGCCGTCTGCGGGCAAGCCTTTCTTCCTAAATCCAACCGGGCGAAATACTGCCCGGAGTGCGCCGCCATAGTTCACAGGCGGCAGAAAGCAGAAAGTGAACGGAAACGGAGGTCAAGAGTGGACATTTAGAGGGCAAAAAAGCAAGGCATTTCAAGGCTTTGCAAATCCCAAACCAGGGCGGGTGGTATCATTTATCGTCCACCCTGTAAAACGGGATTCTAACTGTCCACAAAAGCACTATGACAAACACCATATATATCCATCAGCCGGAGAAAGCCATCAGTTTCACGCGGCTGCCAAATTTTCTCTTTGAAGCCCCCTCATTCACGCCGCTGTCCAACGAGGGGAAACTGCTCTACGCCTTTATCCTGCGCCGGACAGACCTTTCCCGCAAGAACGGCTGGGCGGACGAGTACGGGCGCATTTACCTGTACTATCCCATCAATGAAGTGGTGAACTTGCTCCATTGTGGGCGGCAAAAGGCGGTCAACACCCTGCGGGAATTGCAGTATGCGGAGCTGATTGACATTAAGAAGCAGGGCTGTGGAAAACCCAACCGTATTTACCCAAAATCCTATGAAGAGGTATCAAACACCGACTTCAAGAAATCCCGTTGTGGAACGCCGGAGGACTGAAAACCGTACCCGTGAAGTATGAAAATCAATCCTCTTGAAGTACCAAAAGCAGACGGTATATAGAAATACAAAGATTAAAAAGATTTATTTATATCCATTCCATTCCAATCAATCAGAGATATTTTCTGCGGGATTTTCCCTGTGGAAAACTCCCGGATAGGAAAGGAATGGAATGGGGAAAGGAGCAGAGTGGCAGAATACGCAATCCTACGGTTTGCCAAACACAAAGCGGGGCCAGCCGGGGCATTGGAAGCGCACCATGAGCGCACAAAGGAGCAGTACGCCAGCAACCCGGATATTGACACCGCCCGCAGTAAGGATAATTTTCACATTGTTCAGCCGGGAAAGTGTTACCGGCAAGAGATAGACACCCGTATCAAGGCGGCGGGCTGCAAGACACGCAAGGACAGCACCATGTTTGTGGACACCCTTATCACCGCCAGCCCGGAGTTCTTCGAGGGCAGGAAAAAAGCGGAGATCAAAGCCTTTTTCAGCGAGGCGGTCGCCTTTATGGAGAGGAAGATCGGCAAGGGCAACATCTTCTCCGCCGTGGTACACATGGACGAGAAAACACCCCATTTGCACCTGTGCTTCACGCCTATCACAGAGGACGGACGGCTGTCGGCAAAGGAAATCCTCGGCAACCAGGCGCAGCTCTCCAAGTGGCAGGACGAATTTCACGCCCACATGAAAAAGCAATTCCCGATCCTCAAACGGGGCGAGAGCGCACTTGTCACCAAGCGGAAGCATATCCCCACATGGATGTTCAAGCAATCGGTCAGCCTCATCAAGCAGAAACAGGCCATCGAAAAGACGATTTCCGACATTACGATGATGAACGCCGGGAAAAAACGGGAGGAAGCCCTTGCCATGCTAGACAAGTTCTTCCCCCGGCTGGAGGCCCATCTCGGACAGGTCAAGAAGTATCAAGCCACCATTGACTATCTGACGCAGGAGAATGACGGCCTGAAAGAAAAGGTTAAGGACGAAAACAGCGTCAAGCGGCAGTTGGAGGCGGCAAAGCTCAAACAGGAAAATGAGCAGCTACGGCAGTTTATCAGCAAAATCCCGCCGGAAATGCGGCGGGAAATCCAGCAGCGGCAAACACCGCAGAAAGGACGGGTAGAACGGGATTGATTTGCACCTTGAAAATTGAATATTCGGGAGATACACACTATGGCAGATAAGGAAGTCCGGCAGGAGCGATATGATATTGAGCTTCCACAGTCCATCATAGAGTCCTTTGCCCGGTTCCTTGTTCCAGAGATACGAAAATATTATGACAGCGAACAGGGGCAACAGGAGTTCGCCAAGTGGCAGGAGGAGCAAGAAAACAAATAATAGAAAAGCAAGGGTCAAGGCACCAAGCCTTGACCCTTGCTTTTCTGTTATTGACATTACAGCCACACCATGACAGCAAAGCCGCCTTTGAAATAATAGGTGTTCGTGTAATGTCCATCTGGTGGAGATGGGGGGAATCGAACCCCCGTCCGAAAGCACTTTAACAGAAACTTCTCCGGGCGCAGACGGTCATTTACATTCCCTCGCCCCGCCGCAGGCCGTCACGCTGCGGGGCTTGGTAGCTTCATTATACATGGCCCGCTCAAAGCTTTGCGTGCGCACGTTCACCACTTGTCGACACCCCATCCCGGGCCGTGGTCCTCCCGGGTGGAACGCTCGCTAATTATGCAGCGAGAAGAACAGAATTATCGTTGTTCTTTAATTTATAAAGGTTTGCCCGTTTTATGGATGTCAGGCGCATCCGCCCGCTATTTCTGCCTCCGCACCCCCGTCGAAACCAGTACACCCCCATATACAGAGATGGGCTGTAGCTTCTGTTCCTTCGTCCGCGCGGAGCCGTTCAAGACTCCGCGCGGCGTGCTTATTGGCTGGAGAATATTTACGCCTTCTCAGGCTCGGGATAATCGACGCCGAAGGTCTCGACCGTGACCTTCTTCATGACCTGAGGAGTGCGGGGCTTGTCGTTGTAGTCGGTGCGCACCGCGGCGATAGCGTCGAGAACGTCAAAGCCCTCAGTGAGCTTGCCGAAAGCGGCATACTGTCCGTCAAGGTGAGGAGAATCCTCGTGCATGACGAAGAACTGGCTGCCCGCGGAATTGGGGGCCATGGTGCGGGCCATGGAGAGAACGCCGCGGTCATGCTTCAGGTCGTTCTTGAAGCCGTTGGCGGAAAACTCGCCCTTGATGGTATAACCGGGGCCGCCCACGCCGACGCCCTTGGGGTCGCCGCCCTGGATCATAAAGCCGGAGATCACGCGGTGAAATACAACCCCGTCATAAAAGCCCTTCTTCACAAGAGAAATAAAGTTGTTCACGGTGTTGGGGGCGACCTCTGGATAAAGCTCCGCCTTCATGACGCCGCCGTTTTCCATTTCGATGGTTACGATAGGATTCATTCGTATGACCTCTCTTTCATAATGCGATCTATATCGCGCTTCGACTGTCTGTCCGCCTCGCTGTCGCGCTTGTCATGGAGCTTTTTGCCCTTACAGAGTCCCAGCTCGACCTTTACGCGGCTATCCTTGAAATAAAGCGAGAGCGGTATGAGCGCCACGCCGTCCTGCATGACGCGTGAGTTGAGCTTCATTATCTCGCGCTTGTGCATGAGGAGCCGGCGCGGACGGACGGGATCCTTGTTGAAGATATTGCCGTGTTCATAGGGGCTGACGTGCATTCCGCGGACGAACAGCTCGCCGTTCTTGACGGTGCAGAACGAGTCCTTGAGATTGACCTCCCCCGCGCGGATGGACTTGACCTCCGTCCCCGCGAGTTCGATACCGGCCTCAAAGCGCTCAAGCACGAAGTATTCGTGGAAAGCCTTGCGGTTGGCGGTTATTTCCTTCACGCCCTTCTGCTTTGCGGCCAATTGTCTCACTCCCCTCTTCGCTACATGATTTTACCACATCGAGTGTGAAAATAAAAGAATAATTTATAAACGTTTTGCTATTTAAGCGCCTCAATACGCCGCTGCCACAGCTCCGCGTCCGCGTTTTCCGTGGGCGAATAGCCAAGCTCGGCGAGCCGCGCGGCGATATTCTCGGAGACCTTCTTCGCGCCGTACACATTCAGATGAAGCCCGTCGACCCAGTCCCGCTCCGCGTCGAGGCCCAGAGCGGCAAAATTCTCCTCGGTATTAAAGTCGATATATCCCGCGATATCAAGCCCCGCTATATCCGCCTCGAGCTTCTCGCGCAGCTTCTCCGGCGTGCGGTTCATGGTCGGGGAAAGGAACAGATACAGGTCGATCCCCTTCTCCCTGCAGAGCGCGGCCGTCTTTTCAAGATACTCAAATGAGCGGTCATAATAGGAGGTCGAGAGGTCGCGGTAGGTCACGTCCCCCTGCGCGTTCGCCTCCCACTGGAGCTGATAGCCCGCGGTTTCGCTGACGCCGGCAGTGAGCTTATCTCCCCCGCCGTGACCGAGTTCCAGCGCGAATGATAGTCAAGCACGGGCAGGATAAGCCCCGGCACATTTTCGCGCTCGGCAGCGTTGAAGGTCGCTCTCAGTCGGTTCAGCCCGCGCGGCATAAAGGCAATGTTCGAGGCGGTGTGCTTCTCGTACCTTGTGAAAAACATTCCGCCAAGCTCGAGGAATACCGCACTCGGGGACTGCGTCCGGCACGCTTCGGCTATATAATAGTACGACACGGGTATGGTCTGCTCCGGCCCCGCGATAACATAGCCGGTTATGCCGCTATGCTCATACACCGTCGCAGGGGCTATGTCGCAGAAGGTCATGGAGCTGCCGGAATAGAGGACGTCAATGCTGTTTTCCGGCTCTTTTTTATACTCGGCCCAGTCAATACCCGACTGGAACTCCCTCGGCAGCAGCAGCCAGCCCGCGAGCAGCAAAAGCAGCGCGAGCAGCACGGCAGAGAGCAGTATTGAGATCGTTTCGAGACGTTTTTTCATAATCCCTCAGCAGTTATCAGAAGTTGAAGTACACGAAGCTCTGCGCGTCAAAGCCCTTTCCGTACACGCCGAACACGGCGATAAACGCGGCGGCGAGAGCGAGGAACAGCCAGTACGGCAGGCTCTTTTCCTCAAGCGGCGCGAGAGCGCTCTCTCCCTTCCTCACGAGGTGCAGGTCGTCGAGCGCGAATGCCGCCGTACACACCGCCGCAAGCATGAGCTGGCGCATACCGATGAACTCGCGCAGCGACAGCTCGCCCACGCCGCGAAAAGGGATGAGCAGAACGCTCCTGACGATGTACAGTGCGTCCGCGGTGGTATCCGCGCGGAAGAATATCCACGCAACGGTTATCAGTACGAAGGTGATACCGCAGCGAAGAACGGAGAGGAGCGGAGTTTTTTTCTTTATTTTCAGCGGCTCGGCAAGCTGACCGATCACCTGATACGCTCCGTTGAGGAGTCCCCATATGATAAACGAGCCGTCGGCGCCGTGCCAAAGTCCGCTCACCGCGAACACTATTAGAACGTTCAGATATGTGCGCCACTTTGAGACGCGGCTGCCGCCCAGCGGGAAATATATGTAGTCACGAAACCACGACGTCAGCGAAATATGCCAGTTTTTCCAGAAATCCTTCACCCTGCAGACGAGATACGGCGCACGGAAGTTCTCCGGAAGCTCGTACCCCAGTATCCGCGCCGAGCCGACGGCCATGTCTGTATAGCCGGAAAAATCAAAATATATCTGGAGCGAGTAGGCGGCCGCCGCCAGCGCGAGAACGCCCCCGGAGCGAGCCGACAGGTCGGCGTACACCGCGTTTACGAATATGCCGAGCGTGTCGGCCAGAACGAGCTTTTTCACCGCGCCGGCAGTAAAGCGCAGAAGTCCCTTCTTCATATCCCGGTATGAAAAATCCTTCGGACTCTTTATCTGCGGAAGGAGTTTCGGCGCGCGGTTGATGGGGCCGGAAAGCACCGAGGGGAAGAACGCGACGAACAGCGCATAGTCCGCGAGGTTTTTCTC
>ERZ1026856.1411-NODE-1411-length-12131-cov-6.466380_pt1 | contig 12131 bp, 18 predicted proteins | sample MGYA00380158_ERZ1026856 | MGnify/ENA primary metagenome ERZ1026856 (study PRJEB33269, sample SAMEA4719794) | human gut metagenome | biome: human-associated habitat; feature: organic feature; material: feces | place: Cameroon | collected 2013-10 ...
CGCAAAGATAAGGATTGGATGCGAGCCAATCTAGACGGCGCTCTAATCAGAAAAGAAGATGGATCAAGCGGAATACTTGAAATAAAGTCAACTACTATTAATAAATGGCAGTACTTTCAGGAAGAATGGAGCGATGATTCAATGCCTCAGACATATTACTGCCAATGCCTTCACTATATGAATGTAACAGGCGCTGAATTCGTTGTATTATTCGCTATTGCTATGATGCCGTGGTGCGATGAAACCAAGACAATTATAAGAAGAATTGAAAGAAGCGAGGTGCTTTTGGATCTCATGCAGCTAGAGGCTGATGAAGAAGCTTTCTGGCAAAAGCACATCGTGGAAGATATTGAACCAAATTTTCTATAGGAGGAAGAAAAAAGAATGAGATTTAAACAAGAAATTAAAGACCGTCTCTATGGCGGTCACATCGGAATCGAAACAGACAAGATTGATTTTGAGATTCTCAAAGTCATGCTTGCTGATGATCACAAGAAGATTGCAGACGGAAAGCCAGTAACTGAACTAGCATGGCCTTTTGGTGCAATTACAGCACTAACTGCAGTTAATGACAATGGAGAAGTATTCGCTGACAAGCAGATTGACATCAGATACGAACAAGTGAAGTTCAAGGATGCAATCATTGAAGAAGATATGCAGCCTATCGATACAGATGTCAACGAAGTTGCCGAGATGCCTAGTTTAAGTGTTGTAAAGGTCATTCCAGCGCAGATTGAAGGATGTAACGTAAAACACTTCAAAGAGGCTGTAAAGTCTTATTTAAAACGCTATGACGGCATTGTAGTGACTGCAGACAACTATAAAGAGTTATCTGACGTTGTTTCTAAACTGAAGAAAGAAAAAGACAATGTCAATGAAAGCAAAAAGGCAGTCAAAAAAGAAGCGATGAAAGTCTACACAGACTTCGAGAACGATATGAAAGAAGTTCTTAAGATGTTTGATGCTTCTATTAGTTCCTTATCTAGTGATATTAAGGAATTCACAGACAAGGAAGTAGCAGAGAATGACATGGTTGTAAGAAAACTCTGTAATAAGGCTCTTAATGATTATGTGCATAGAAATGATTTCGATGGATATTGTGCAACTAAGGTATTCTCTATTGATCCACGCTGGAGCTCATTAAAGAAATTTATCAATAACAAGAAGCCAACCAAAGCATTAGTAGATGCAATCAAGAATGAATGTGAAAGAACTAAAGAAACATATAAATCATACCTACAGCGTTGTGAGTCTCTAGAAATCTATTTAGAGGCTAGATGTAAAGAAACTGATGTTGATCAAGAGATGATTGACGTGAGTGTCTACAAAGATAAGTTAAGAGACGGCTCTTTTGAAGACATTAAGCCACTACTAGAAAGAAGATTTAGAGAAATCATCAATAGACGTGATGAACAGGAACATCAGAAGGAAGAAGAAGCAAAGAAAAAAGAAGTTAAGCAGCAAGAGCCTGTAAATGCTTCTCCAGAAGAAAATGAACCTCTAAAGATGCTGGTTGGTAAAATCGTAGGAACAAAAGCAGCACTTAAAGAGTTAAAAACATCTCTAGACTATCTAAAAGCCAAATATGATGGCTGTTTCGATTATGATTTAAGATTCCCTAGAAAGAAAGAAGGTAAATAAAAATGACAGTTAAAAATAGTTTAAGAAAAGACACAAACAAAGCAAAATTCAGTACTTTTATCGCCAGCCCAGCAGTACAGAGAAAAATCAATGATGTTGTTGGCGGTAAGAATGGAACACGTTTCATCGCTTCTATTACTTCTACAGTTGTCAATGATCCAAAGCTTCAGGAGTGCGAGCCTAATAGTATCATTACTGCTGCATTCCTTGGTGAAGCGCTTAACTTATCTCCTTCTCCTCAGTTAGGACAGTACTACTTTGTACCTTATAAGACTAAGAGAGGAACAGTTGCACAGTTCCAATTAGGTTATAAAGGCTACATTCAGCTAGCTATCAGAAGTGGACAGTATAGAAAATTAAACGTTATTTCGATTAAGGAAGGTGAATTAATCCGTTATGACCCTCTAAATGAAGAGATTGAAGTCAGATTGATTGATGATGAACTTGTGAGAGAGTCCGCTAAGACAGTCGGCTATTATGCAATGTTCGAGTATACAAACGGCTTCAGAAAGACTATGTACTGGTCAAAAGAGAAGATGGAAGCCCATGCACTTAAGTATTCTCAAGGATATGCAGCAGACAAAAGAAAAGGCACTAACTGGACATTCTGGTCTAAAGACTTTGATGGAATGGCATACAAGACTATGCTCCGTCAGTTGATCAGTAAGTGGGGTATCATGTCAATTGATATGCAGAACGCTATTGATGCCGATATGGCAGTAATCAACAGCGATGGTACAAAAGAGTATGTTGATGCTCCTGTTACATTTGTAAACGATGAAGAACCACAGGCACAGGAAGAAGCGCCTAAAGCAATTGCAAATGAAAGTTCAGCACCTAAAGCACCACAGCCACATGAAGAAGCTGACAAGGTTCTTGAAGATGCTGGAGTCAATACTGATTTCGGCAATGCTGAATTTGGTGACTTTGGCGAAGATTTTGATTATGAACAGTTCTAATTAAAGAAAGGAAGACATGAAAGATGGATGAAAAAAGAAGATGGATCAAGTTGTATATGATGGACTACGATGAAGTCTATCATGATTCAAAAATGCTACACCTTTGGATTGACATCCTTCTTCATGCCAATCCTGTTGATTACTATCATCATGGCCAGCTTATCAAAAGAGGACAATGCATCTTGTCTCTAAGACAGGTATCAGAAAGATGCGGGATGGCAAAAAACACTATTACTAAATATCTTCACCTCTTAGAAGAGTGCGGAAAAATCAAATTAGATATATCTAGAAAAGGCACTCTTATAACAGTTGAAAACTGGGATAAATATCAGAACCGTGTCTCACCTAGTGTCCTAAAAATAGGACAAGAGGTAGGACAAGAAGTAGGACAAGAGGTAGGACAAGAAGTAGGACAAGAGGTAGGACGTAATAAGAATAAAAGAATAAAAGAAATAAAGAATAAAAGAAGACTGTCTGTCAGTGACTCTGACTTGTCTGATTTAAAATCTTTTCTTATTGAAAATGACTTTGAAGAAGTTGCCGATGAAGTAATAGAAACATGCAAGCTCTATGGACTTGAGAAAATAACCAATCTAAAGAACTTTGCTTTAGCAGTAGCAAAAGAAAAGAAATGGTACCAGAAGAAAAAGAAACTTAAAAAAAGAGTAACCGAAGAAGATAAAGAAGAATTAAGAAGACTTTGGGAAGGATTAGGAGGAGATTTATAAAATGACAAATTTTGAATTCTATGAAAATGAAATTAAATCTAGAGGCTTCAATTTTGCGGTAGATAAATCAAACGGTGAATTATTCTGCTGTAAGGAAGAAGGCTCATGCAGTAAATGTGAATTTTGTCCTGATAAAAAGGAATTGATAGATAAAAGAGCTAAATTCGTGTGTTCAAAAATCAATATCGTTAGATGGTTATATCAGAAGCACAAGATAAAAATGAATGCTCTGGAGTACGTCTTACTTAAATATATGCTATCTCAAGGATTTGAATGGGTATCACGTGATGATGATTTCACAATCACATTCTTCACATTAAAGCCAATCGATAATGATGGTACCTGGTTCTCTCCTAGAAATGGAGCAGACGAAGCACTAAACTGTGACCCTCTTTGCGAGGAGTTATTTGAATTCTTAAGAGAAGACGAATTATTTAGCATTGAAGCATTACTCAAATTGAGAGAGGTGGTTGAAGATGCTTAAGAATAAAGAAGAAAGAAGAAAGTTTCTACTAGATAAAAATAACTGGAAGGTAGAACAACTTTCACCTACCATCAGAATGTTAACTTTAAAGTTAAGTGACGATAAAGAAGTTAGAAGAATTGAGACGCAGCATTTAATTCCGCCTAGTATCAAACATTGGTTTGAGGAATTTACTAAATTCTATTATACGGACGGTGAGTATTTTGGCTGTGAGGAATCAATAAATGATTTGATACAGTATTTAACTTATCACAAGAAAGATAAATACATTAAAGATTTTGAATTGAAAGGAGACGGATGCAATGAGAGTAAATGAAGTATTGGCTAGAGTTCATGAAGATGAACTCGTTGACATTAGATGTAAAAGTCAGATGTTCTATGTGCAAGGTGCAAAAGGAGAAATCATTCACAGCGATAAATACATGAATAATCATGTCGGAGATATGATAGTAACTCATATCAGAATAAACACTGTACCAGAGCGCCCTGCACTTATGCTATTGGTTGATTAAGGAGGGACAGTAATATGCCAAATTGGTGTGCCGGCACCCTAAGAGTGCGTGGGAAAAAGAAGAATTTACAGAATTTTATTAATGATGGATTGAATCCTCTTCCCGTAAAAGGAAAAGAAAACTCTGTTATTGAATCGGACGGATGCGGTGGTGTCTATTGTGATAGCACGTGTTACATCAAAGGAACAAATAGAGGGTTTGTTTATGGTCTAGATGTATATTTTGAAGAAAATGAGGATGTTTCTATTCAGACTATTGCCCTTGATGTGGAATTCGCATGGAATATCAATTCCGAAGAATTATTAAAACTGTGTCAGAAGTATCATATTGATATGAGAATCTATGCATTCGAACAAGGAATGCAGTTCAATTTAGAAATTGAAATCATTAATGGAAAGATTACGAAGGAAGCATATTTTGCATTCCATGATTATAACTGGGAATGTATCTGTCCGAAAATGGGAGGCTAAACATAATGGCGATTTTTAGTGCTGAAAAAGTTCAAGACATCGTAGAAGAAAAGGAAGCTGAATATAAGAATCTAGAAGAAGAGTATTCCTTTTTGAAAGAAGAATATGGAGAACTTGAAGAAGTGTGCCAAGATTTAAAAAGAGAAAATAATACTCTGAAAAGAAAGTGCGAAAGTTATGTAACAGCAAACAAAACTATATTGTGCATCTATCATGAAGACTCAAAAAAGATGGATGATCTTCAGAAATTAAACAATAAACTTGTTAGAAGCAACAAAGCAGCTAACAGAGATTTCTTTATCCTTGCAGCAGCCTATGTTGCTACACTAATGCTGATGATTTACTTATTTATCAGATAAGTGAGGAGTGATATAGATGCTATTACAGGTATTACAGAACGTATTTTCTCTGTTTGCTATTATCATGCTGATTGTCGGCGTTCTTATCGTGATATCAGTGATTGCTATTGCAGTTTTCGTTATCGCGTCAGTGGTTGTCAATGGTATTGAAGAGGATAAGGAGAATAATAACTTATGACAAGAAAAGACAAGGAGGAACATTATTAATGCTTAATCGTGCTTTATTAGTCGGAAGACTTACAAGAGATCCTGAACTAAGAAGAACAGGGAGTGGAAAGGCAGTCACAAGTTTCAATCTAGCAGTAGAAAGAAACTTCAAGAGTGATGATCAAGAAGCTGACTTCATTAACTGCGTTTGTTGGGGTAAGGTTGCAGAAAATACAGAACGTTACTGCTCTAAAGGTTCAATGGTATCAGTAGATGGAAGAATTCAAACAAGAAACTATGAGAATAACCAAGGACAAAAGGTTTATGTTACTGAAGTGATTGCTGACTCTGTTCAGTTTATTCAGACAAACAGAAATAACAATACAGCTACTGCAGCACAAGCACAAACCAACAGTTATGTGCCTAATGCACCAATTCAGCAGTTTGATGATAATGAATTGGTTATGGAAGAGGATGACATTCAATTCTAATGAGCAAGTACAACTCAAGAAAAACTACAGTTGACGGCTTCACATTCGATTCCAAGAAGGAAGCAAAGCGCTATTTGGAATTAAAGCAGATGGAAAAAGATGGATTAATTCATAATCTACAATTACAGGTACCTTTTGAGTTAATCCCTTCTTTTGAAATCGAGATTGATGGTAAGAAGCGAAAAAGAAGAAAGATGGAGTACATCGCTGACTTCGTCTATTACATCAATAACGTTAAAGTTGTGGAAGACGTTAAAGGTAGAAAAACAGAAGTATATAAGATTAAGAAAAAGATTTTTGAGTATAAATTTAAAGAGACAATAAAGGAGACATAGAGAAAATGAAAGTAGCAAGAAAAAACACATACTATGTTTACAACGCTAAAAACGGCGAGTTCCTTGGTTGTGGGAGCCGTTGCGACATAAGAAAATATTTTAATGTAGGATTAGAACGCACTTTTCAATTATCAACCTTGATAAAGTAAGGTTCGAACTTGATACGAGGTCATTTAATGACGAATTCCCATTCAGAATTAATTTTATAGGAAAAGGGAGACTGCGCTCAATTATTTTTAGTGAAAAGTTCTATAGTAAAAAATTAGCAGAAGAAAGGCTCAGATATTTACAGAACTTTCAAGCGAAACAACATAGCGGTGATTTCTGGTATAACAAAGATAAATACGACGCTTCAAGAGTTGTATGTGTTGACAGGACTAGAAGCGGAAAGAATAAGATTGTGTCACCTTCTCGTGACACAACAAAAAAAACAAATTATAAAGAGTATTTAGATCTAGTCCATTTTCTGCAGTCTGAATATATTAGATAATCAAACAGGGCATTAAGTTCTTTATTATTTAGATTTTATATACTATCAAGAAAATTTATTAGGACCCTCATACTTAATAGATTCTTTTCTAAAAGCAAGATCATCTCATGGACTTGATGCCCTAACATATTTTTCTATTCTAAAACCAACAAACAACAGCAGTGTCATGGCTTTGCTTCAATCTCATTCACCTTCTTTTGCAAAGAATAAGAGTATGAAGCGCTAATTTTGCTATCCAACTAAAGCTATGGTGTTGCTGGGAGAAGAGAAGACAGGAATTGAAAACCAATAGGAAGAGTAAAGGACTGTTTTCTTCTTCTCCAGAAAGGAGGTTAATTTTTGTTTTTTATTTTATTTGTACTGGTGATAGTGATTTATTTATTTTTTATTTTTGAATAGGAGGTAATCAGATGACGCCAGAAGAGACAAGAAACTATCTTAAAAGCTATAGGAATATGCGCAATCGAGTGGAGTACATCAATAACAAGATGATTAATGTTAAATCAATCAGATATGATGACAGTCCTAACGGTTCATATTCAGAGCCTAAGACTCAAAACGATTACATCATGATGAAGGATAAGTATATTGCTCAAATGTCTCTTATTCGTGAGGATATTGAGAAACTAGACAACATGAATCATCGTGATGCATTGTTTTATAAGTATGTCGAACTAATGAGTGATTATGATATAGCCGACTTGATGCAGTATTCAGTAGGGACAGTAAGAAATTTTCTTTATTCTGGTATTGATGAATTATCTAAAATCATTAGAGATTGATATACATGATAAAAAATGGAAAATCACGAAAAAATCAAAACGCATTAGTAATATAAAGATGCTAACATATAACATGTGGAAATAGTTTGAGAGAGAACTATGATTTCAAGGCGCTTGTATAAGTGCCTTTTTATTTTACCAGGAAGGAGAATAACAGATGAATGACATCAAGGTAACGCAGAAGTCTATTGCTGATCTAATTCCTTATAGTCGCAATCCTAGAAGGAATGATGAAGCCGTTCCAATGGTGATGAACAGCATCAAGGAGTTTGGTTTTAAAGTTCCTATAGTGATTGATAAGAATAATATCATCGTATGCGGTCATACAAGGTTTAAAGCAGCGCTAAAGCTAGGGCTTGAGACAGTTCCATGCATAGTAGCCGATGACCTCTCAGACGAGCAGATTAAGGCATTTAGACTAGCAGATAACAAGGTATCAGAGAAAGCTGAATGGGATTTTGAAATCCTAAGCGGTGAACTTGATGACATCATCAATATAGACATGGATTCATTTGGGTTTGAGTCAATTGATTTTGAAGAACCTGAGGAAGACGATTCTGAAAAGGTTAATGAAAGAGAAAGAACAGGGAACTCATATAACCTGGATGAATATGATGAACTTAGAGCAATAGGATTCTATCAAATGCCTACACTTGAAAAAATTGACTATGTTCCTGATGATCTTGTTGGTTTCAATTATGTATTGAATTCTGATAGATATGAATCAGGTGTTCATTTTTATATTGATGACTATCAATTTGAAAGAATTTGGGCATCTCCTCAGATGTATGTTGATAAGCTGGCACAGTTTGACTGTATTCTTACTCCTGACTTTTCTCTTTACATGGATATGCCTATGGCCATGAAGATATGGAATGTATACAGAAGCCGTTTAATTGGTCAGATTTATCAGGATAGAGGGCTTAGAGTGATTCCTACTGTATCATGGGCTGAACCAGAAACATTTACTTTTTGTTTTGACGGTATTCCTTCTAACAGTACAATTTCAGTTTCTACTATTGGAGTTAAGCGCAGCAAGGAAGCCACAAAGATATGGACACAGGGCATGGATGAAGCCATGAAGAGGCTGAAGCCTAAGAATGTGCTTGTCTATGGTGGTGACATTGGCTATGACTTCAAGGGTGCTAATGTAAAATACTATGATAATCATGTAACGGAAAAAATGAAAAACTTAAAAAATATATAAATCATATATCGAAAGGAGCATAATATATATGGGTGGTAGAGGTGCATCAAGTGGAAGAAGAGGCAAAGCGAGCAATGCTAAATACAATGGCTTTAGCATTACTGATGAAAAAGGGAACACAAATCATTATATAGTTATTGGCGGAAAAATCTCGATGGCAACACCAAAAAATGCGCGTGGGGCTTTGGTACGCTATTTTGATAGTAACCATCCTTTTCAAAAAGCTTACGATAAGTACGGGAATGTTGATGCGATTATCAAACGTGTTAATAAGGTCGGAAAGGGCAAGGCTTCAATTTTATCTGATAAGGCAGTAGAAAAAATGAACGCTGATTATGCTAAAGAGTCAGCAAATAGAAAAACAGATTATACTGTCAGAAGTTCAAAGAAAGGCGTTAATAGACACAGATCATACTGGTCGGCAATGTAATGTTAAAGGCACTCGAAAGGTTTAAGATGACATTGGCATACTGAGGCATACTATCTTAAACGTAGAGATATCAAATATAAATTAAATAAAGTACTAGAAAAAAATAAAAGGAAGTATAAAAAAATGGGTGGTAGAGGCGCATCTAGTGGGATTAGTATTAAAAAGAAAGTTTATGGAACTGAATACAGGAGAGTTCTAAAAAAAGGGAATATTAAATTTGTTAAATATAATGACGCATCATCCGCAAAAACACCAATGGAAACAATGACAAAGGGACGTGTCTATGTCACGGTAAACGATGATGATGAACTGGTGGCAATTACATATTATGATAATACAGGCAAAAGAACAAAGCAGATTGATTTAAATCATATGCATAATAAGATGCAACCTCATACGCATCATGGATATTTTCATAATGAAAATGACGGTAAAAAAGGAGCGGCAAGGCTTACCGATAAAGAAAGGCGAATGGTTGACAAAGTTAAGGAGTTTTGGTTAAATAGAAAAAAAGGGAAGTAGTAGTATAGAGGTTGATTACACTTTGATGTATGGTTTTTCCACTGAGGAGACTCACGTTCGAATCGTGACGCTTTCCTTTTTTTATTGTAAGAGCTGATGTAGTAAGGTACAATTCCAACATGATTATATTATTATTTTAATTTGTAAAAGCAACTCAAAGAATGGGTTGCTTTTTTGCGTTGAAAGGCAGGTGATAGCAATGGCAAAAAGTGAGTTCGCAAACATGACACCAGAAGAAAGAAGAGAGAACGGCCGAAAAGGCGGACTTGCATCTGTCAAGGCAAGAAGAGAAAAGAAGGCAATGAAAGATAATCTTGCATCGCTTCTTTCCATGTCTCTCAAATCCGGTAAGATAGCCGATGTGGACACAATCAAGAACTTTGCTGCATTGAATGGCAAGAATGTGACTGTACAGGACGCAATACTCATTAAACAGGTTCAAAAGGCGATGAAAGGCGACACTAAGGCAGCGGAATTCATTAGAGACTTGAGCGGTAATAAGCCTGGCAGTAGTCTTGACATCAAGTCAAATGGACAGATAGTAATTATAGATGACATCGAATAAAGCAAAGCTTTCTGACATTATAGGCCCAGCGTTCTATGATCTTCATAAATATGTTAAGACTAATGCATATACACACTACTGGCTTAAGGGTGGACGTGGTTCCTTAAAATCTTCTTTCATTGGTGCGGAGATACCTCTAGGGATTATGAGAGATGCGAAACGTGGTGTAATGAGTAATGCCGTTGTTATCAGACGTGTAAAGGACACTTTAAGGGGTTCAGTCTATGAACAGATTAAGTGGGGCATATTCATGCTGAAGGCTGAAGAGGATTGGGACATACCTGAATCCAAGTTACAGATGACATACAGACCGACAGGACAGCAGATAATCTTCAAGGGTGCTGACAATCCTAAGAAGTTGAAATCTATCAAGGTGTTTGTCGGTTATATTAAATATGTCTGGTATGAAGAATGTGACGAATTTGAGACCTATGACAAGATAACCAATATCAATCAGTCTCTTCTACGTGGTGGACATGAGTATTGTGTCTTTTATTCTTTCAACCCTCCCGAATCGCAACGTAATTGGTGCAACAGGCAAGTATTAGTGAAAAGGGATGATACATATGTCTCACATACAACTTACTTACAGGCACCGCCTCAGTGGCTTGGAGAGCAGTTTCTAATTGAAGCCAATCACATGAAGGAGACCAAGCCTGATAAGTACAAGCATGATTATTTAGGTGAGGTAACCGGAACAGGTAGCGAGGTTTTCACTAACCTTGATATTAGAGAGATAACTGACGAGGAAATACAGGTATTTGATAGATTAAAAAACGGATTGGACTTTGGTTATGCTGGTGACCCATTGGCATATGTCAAAGCAAATTATGACAAGACGCGCAGGCGTCTTTTTATTTTTGGCGAAGTCTATGGAACTAGACTATCAAATGCCAAGGCCGTCAAGCTTATCAAGGAGATCAACCCACTCAATAAGCTAGTCACTGCCGATTCAGCTGAACCAAGAACCATTAATGAATTCAAGTTATTAGGTCTTAATATCATAGGCGCAAAGAAAGGCGCTGACAGTGTAGACAACGGAATAAAGTTCCTTCAGGACCTGGACAAGATAATTATAGATCCTGTTAGATGCCCCAATGCTGCACGTGAATTCAATGACTATGAAATAGAGATGGATAGAGACGGCAATCTTAGAGGTGACTTCCCCGACAGGAACAACCACACGATAGATGCAGTTAGATATGCTATTGAAAATGAAATCCTTATGAAGAAGGCAAGAGCAGGAAAGAGGAGATTTTAAAAGATGTATTATACTTTCACGATTCCACGAGAAGATTTTGACGAGACAAACATAGACAGAAACATGATTCTTCGTCTCATTGGCAAGCATTACAGCATTCGTGCTCCTGAGATATTGAAGAATGTGGGCTATTACTTTGGCAAGCATGCCATCATTAACAGGGAAAAGAAGTTCAAGAACCAGCCGAACAATAAGATCATGGTAAATCATGCAAAAGATATATCAGATACAGCAACGGGCTATTTTCTTTCAAACCCTATCACATTCAAGAAGAATACAGAAGACGGCAATATTGACAAGCTGACAGGTGCTTTCGTTGATGCTGAAACAGATGACACAGATTCATGCAATGCTATCAACATGTCACGTGCTGGTGTCGCTTATGAGTACGTCTACTTATGTGAGCATGAAAGCAAGCTGATGACCAAGACACTTGACCCATTATCAACATTCAAGGTTTTCGATGCTTCAATTGAACAACATGAACTATTCAGCGTTTATTATTCGATTGAAAAAGATGATTCTACTGACAGGTTCAATATCATTGCGACAGTTACAAGTGAGAACTATGTCACAAGAATCGGAATCACTTGCAATGAGGAATTTGAAAAAGGCGAGTTTTCAAAACTTGGGGAGCCATATCCACATTTCTTAGGTGAGGACCCTATCATTGAGTATAGAAACAATATGGATTGCATTGGAGACTATGAACAGCAGATTTCTCTTATTGATGCATACAATACGTTAT
>ERZ1026856.1413-NODE-1413-length-12101-cov-6.050805_pt1 | contig 12101 bp, 10 predicted proteins | sample MGYA00380158_ERZ1026856 | MGnify/ENA primary metagenome ERZ1026856 (study PRJEB33269, sample SAMEA4719794) | human gut metagenome | biome: human-associated habitat; feature: organic feature; material: feces | place: Cameroon | collected 2013-10 ...
GGATCACCTGATATGCGCCGAGTTCTACCGCCTTCTGCACAATCAGTTCCATCTTGTCCTGCTTCGGAAGTCCCTGGAACAGATAGATCTTTGATGCAAGTTCACTTTCATCCTGCTTTTTCTCCAGGATCTTAAGCACGGCCATATCTTCTTCATAGGATTCTACTGCACACAGGTACTGACTTCCTTCTCCATCATTTACCGTAAGCTCCTCGCCGGTCTTCATACGGAGCACATTCTTCATATGATTGACATCTCCGCCTTCTACGTAGATCTTTTCTTCCTTCACCTGCTCCGGTGATACAAAAAAATGCTGCATATCGGATCCTCTAATTCTTTCTTGCCGTTACAGATACCCACTCGCCCTGGTGATTGACTTCCAGAACTTCCAGGCCTGCCTTCTTCACAGCTTCTACTACCACTTCTTCTTTATCTTCGATGATTCCGCTTGTGATATAGATACCGCCCTTTTTCAGCTGATGGATGATTACAGGTGTCAGAGGCACCAGTACATCTGCCAGGATATTTGCTGCTACGATATCGTATTTCTCATAACCGACCTTATCCTGTACTTCTTTATCATCAATGATATTACCGATCATGACTTCATACTGGTCTCTGCTGATTCCGTTGTTGTCCATATTTTCATAGGTTGCATCAATCGCACACGGATCCAGGTCTGTTCCTACCGAATGCTTTGCGCCGAACTTTAATGCCAGCATTCCAAGGATTCCGCTTCCACATCCAACGTCTAAGATCTCTGTATCTTCTGTCACATATTTCTTAAGCTGGCGGATGCAGAGCTGTGTGGTCTCATGCATACCGGTTCCGAATGCTGTGCCCGGATCGATATGGATCACCATCTTGTCGCTGTCTTTGGCCTCTACATTCTCCCATGAAGGAATGACAAGAATGTCATCAATATAGAACTGATGGAAATACTGCTTCCAGTTATTTACCCAGTCTACATCTTCTGTCTGGGACTCCTCGATCGTACAGTCTCCCACATTCAGATAACTTCTCATCTCTTCTAATTCCTGTCTGACCTTCAGTAACATCTCATGTTTGTCCACGTCTTCGTCCAGATAGAATGTCAGATATGCACACCCGTCATCTTCCGGCATATCCGGCAGGATGTCTACGAACATCTGCTCTTTGTCAGACTGTGTAAGCGGGATCTTATCTTCGATCTGCACTCCTTCGATTCCAAGATCAGCAAGCATGCTGCTGACGATATCTTCTGCCTCTGTTGTTGTCTTCAGACGAAACTGATTCCATTTCATATATATTTCTCCTTTATCTCATCTTGTTTAAGACCTCCCCGGGTCTTATATCATCTTCGTTTACATTCATTGCTTATTTTAACACCTGTTGTCTTTAAAGTAAATGTACTTCTTTCGCTAAAACAATGTTAAGAAAATAACGATTCTTGTTCATACCGTGTTAAGATCCATCCGTTTCTCTTTATCTTCTTACCAAAAGTCCATACAATGTACCCGGAAGCAAAATTCCACATCATATATAACATCAATATATAAAAACATTGACAAGGAGGACTTTGACTTATGAATATTGGCATTTTAATTCTTATGATCGTCGGTGGGGGTGTCGGAATTCTATCATCACTATATATTGCGCTCAGCTTTCCGGCCGTAATTATCTGGAAAATTTATCGCAAAATCCGTCATGGATATAAACTTACATACTAATCATCTATTTTATGGCAGTGTTCAGATCCTGTTCTACTTCATTTAGTTCTGACAGGATCTTCTCCTGCTGTTTGTCAAATAACAGTTTCTTATTATACTGATAATACTTATCACAGTCATTTTCCTTTAAGAACTGAATACTATAATAGTTCGTGTTAAGTTCTGTAACAAAAGAAACCATCTCCTGACTGTCCCCAAATGCATCTTCCATAAATTCAAATGCATGTTCCAATGCGGAAAGTGTGCGTTCTGTCAGTTCTTCTCTCTCTGCCACTTCATTTCCAAACACCTCTTTTATACGTTCAAATGCTGTCTCTCCTTCCAGATGTTCTTCTTTTGCAAGCTGTTCGTAAGATTCCAGTTTATCCAGCACCTGTTTTCTTACATGCTCTTCCTGCTTTGTCATCTGTTCTTCTTTCCGTAATTTTTCATATTGCTCTCTGGCTTCACAGACGACAAGATCCATTTGCAGATTGGATTTATATAACTTCAGATATTCATATATCATTGTAACCAGTCTGTCTTTTAGGAAATATTCTTTGAAGCAGCTTCCCAGACGGCCGATCAACATATTTACAACACTGAATCTCTCATCAAATGCTGCATATCGAAGTCTCTCCAGCGTATCTCTGGTATAGACACCTTCAATGATCTTCTCAAGACCATAATCTTTTTTATACTTATGATACAGTTCCAGATAATTGGCAAAATCTTTTGCGATCTTCCAGTGCTGGATATACTGATGTACAACCTCTCTGTCCGCTTTCTTTCCAAGCTTTTCATAAGTCTTCAGAAGCTGTGACAAATCTTCCCAGCCTCTGGCTGTTGCAAAGACCTTTCCATCTACCGTCGTCTCCATCCGGTAAAAATAGTCTCTCCTGATCTCAAGATATGCCATAATCGCCGGATGAATATCTGCCTGGTATGCATATTCTTTCCATACATCATAATTCACATCTACATCGATCTTCTTGATTCGATCCAATGTTACCACATCAAAATCCCGTACCGACTTATTGTACTCCGGCGGATTACCTGCCGCTACAATGATCCATCCTGTCGGAATCTTCTGATTACCAAATGTCTTACACTGCAAAAACTGTAACATTGTCGGAGCCAGAGTCTCAGACACGCAGTTGATCTCATCAATGAACAGAATTCCTTCTCTAAGTCCTGTCTCTTCCATCTTATCATATACCGAAGCGATGATCTCACTCATCGTATATTCTGTAACCGAGCACTCTTTCCCCTCGTACATCTTCTTTTCAATAAACGGAAGTCCGACCGCACTTTGTCTGGTATGATGTGTGATCGTATAAGATACCAGTGCGACTTTACACTCCTTTGCCACCTGTTCCATAACCTGTGTCTTACCGATTCCCGGAGGTCCCATCAGGAGAATTGGTCTTTGTCTTATTGATGGGATCATATAATCTCCATATTCATCTTTGGCAAGATATGCCTCTATCGAATCTTTGATTTCTTTTTTGGCTCTTTTTATATCCATTGTATTCCCTTCTTTTGCTATTATTTATTTCATCTGATCAGAAATCCCGATCTTCTTCCAGGATGATCTTTATTGCCCAGGGCGGAACATCTACATCTTCATAGTCTTCCTCCATGAACACAAATGCCGTCTCATATACAGGCCTTTTCGCCGGATAGATTCCCCGGCCATCCGTAAAATAGATCATTCCCCGTAAATGTTCAAATGTATGCTGGCGGACCAGTTCATCCACATACGAGAATGCCGGCCTGAAATCCGTTCCGCCTTCGCCTTTTAATTCCAGTTTGTCCATGTATGCTTTCAGCTCTTCTTCGCACGTGATCTTCTGATCCGTCTGAACCTGATCATCACATTGAATGATATGAATGTTCACTTTTCGGAAAAAGCTGTCGTTTTCACTTAATACGCCATAAGTCTCCTCCAGAAATTTTTTCACCAATTCACCCGAACAGGACATCGATGTATCGATCACAATAACAAATTCTTCTACCTTCTGAACTTCTTTCCATTCCTGCGGCTCGATCAACGGCATATTTCCATACATAGATAATCCATAACTGTAGAAAGTATAATCAAAAGAATCCGGATCCACCGTCATCTCTTCTTTTAACACCGAAAATTTTCTTAAAAATTCCCGGTAATCCATTCGCTCCCGATTCTCTACTTTCACCTGATCTATCAGACTTCCGGATGTCTGCGATGCCTCTTTGGAAAATGTCTCCATCTCTGTCTCCATACGCTCACTGATATCCTGCCAGCGGTTTTCGATCTGGTTCTGTCTTTTTTTCTCCTCATCCTTTGGCCAGTAACTGTGATCGTCTACCCGGAAATCCATCTCCAGTTGTTCCAGCTGCTTTTGTGTCAGCGCTTTTTTTCTCAGCACTTCATATATTCGTTCTGCCGTAAGCGTTTTCATCTCTTTTTTCAGTTCACGATACATTTCTCTTCTTGGGAACGACCTGGCCTTCATAACACACCGATACTGTAATTCATCGATGATCGATTCCACAGCAATATCACATGACAGATGATAAAGCCGTTCCTCTCTTCCTTTTCTGCGGATCATATGGCGAAAAATCCCATGCAGCACCAGATGCAGGTAGATCCGGTTCACCATCACTCGGTCTTCCCTGAACAATCCCCCGAGATACTGTGGATCATAATACAGATACAGTCCGTCTGTTCCCATACCTTCCGCACCCGTATCGAGTACAAACGGAAGACTGGATAATGCTACATCCAGGAACCGCATCTTCATATACAGTTCATTCCTTGCCATAACAAGAATCTTACGGCTTATATTTTCCAGGCGGTCCTTTTCTATGGTTTCTCTGTTATTTTCTATCTTTTCTCTGTCCATTGCTTTTCTTCTCTACTTGTTTTATAAATACTCTATAGCTCAAATGTCTTTTTCTTCTTTGGAAACTGATCCTTTCTGATATCCATAAAAATACTCAGAATTTCTGTTTTGCTACCTTCTGCCGCGAAATCCATTCCCTCCTGTAAAGATTGTTCTGTCCATATTTTTCTTCTTTGCAGGAACCGGATTCCTTCCGCCTCTTCCTGCTTCACCGTCCATTTTGCCACCGCAGTCATGTGCTTTTTTAAGTATTCTTCATAACCTTGTCTGTTCTTATCTGAAAGTTCTGCCGGGAACCGCAGGCGGTTCAGTGCCAGTTCCACTGCCGTCTCCTCTGTGTCTTCCGCAACCGTATGATAAAACATCTCATCATATTTTCGATAGTCCAGTTCACGGTCATAAAAACACTGACGATAATATCCGCCTGCCCCGTGATGATGCGTTTCCAGTATTCTTGCAGGGGTGTTCTCCACCGCCTCTTCATAATGCTCCGGAAAGAGTAGTTTTGCTTCCTGTCCTCCTTCAGGCGCATGTAGATATATCCTCATCTGGTACCGCATCTCTTCTACAATCGACTTCAGACAGCTCTTTTTCCCGTCCTGAAGATATATCTCTACTTCTTCCAGATGGCAGCCTGTAAGTGCACCACCTCCCATATCCAGAAGTCTGTTGCCAAGTACTAATTTTCTCAGATTCCGGCACCTGTAAAATGCATATCTTCCAACTTCTTTAAGTTTCAACGGCATCCATATTTCCTCAACTGAAAGATTTCTGGAAAATGCATAATCTCCCAGTATCGTGACCGGCTCACCTTCTATCTCATCCGGCAGCACCACATAACTGTCATTTCCATAATATTCAGTGATCATCATACCCTTCTCTGTTTTTTTATAACGGATTTCTTTACTCAGCATATTATCTTTTTTCACATATTCTCTGGCCATGTTTTCATCCCGTTTCATTTATTCTTTCTTATATCTTTTCTTAATAATTCTACGTTCTTATACTACTATCATTCCCTATTCTTTGCAAGTTTGTGTCCTTTTCCGCACATCTTTTCCCTTAGGGCATCATATAACTGTATAAAAAGTTTTCCGGAGTTTCTATGTTCAGATTCCATATACCCAAAACTCATCTTTCTTTTTCCACCCTTTATTCCAGATATAAACCATTAATCCTCCTTTCCTTCTTTTCCTTCTGTTTTTTTGCCGGAGGATTGATTGCCCGAATTTTCCCCGCCAGTGAAACAACTTTGACTCCGGCCAGCCGCACTTTTGTATCTTCTTCTCATTCCTTTGTTCTCCCAACCACCGAAAACTGGGGGTTGAGTTTTCAGGAGGAAGGAAAAGCTCCCGTCGGAAATGCCTCATTCGATGAATTAAAAAAATATAATGCCTACTATGCCAGAAACACTGATCAGAAAGTGATTTATCTGACTTTTGACTGTGGTTACGAAAATGGCAATACCCCTTCTATCCTGGCGGCTCTGAAAAAGCATCATGTTCCTGCTACCTTTTTTGTCGTCGGCAATTTTCTGCAGGATAATCCAGATCTGATCAAACAAATGCAAAAAGAAGGTCACACCGTCGGCAATCATACGTATCATCATCCCGATATGTCACAGATTGCGACACAGGAAACCTTCTCAAAAGAGCTTTCAGATGTCGAAGATCTTTTCAAAAAGATCACCGGAAAGTCGATGACACGATTTTACCGACCGCCTCAGGGAAAATACAATACCGAAAATCTACAGATGGCCAAAGATATGGGATATCATACCTTCTTCTGGAGTCTCGCCTATGTTGACTGGCTTACCGATGCCCAGCCATCCAAAGAAGAGGCTTTTGACAAATTACTCGGCCGTATTCATCCCGGTGCCATTGTACTACTTCACAACACTTCGAAAACCAACGGAGAAATCCTCGATGAACTTCTTAACAAATGGGAATCCATGGGATATCAGTTTTCTTCTTTGAAAGATCTTCTCAAAACTGAAGAGTAATCTTCATGTCTTACACGCTCAAGTATCAGCAAAACCGGCCGCCTGATATCAGATTTTCCGATATCAGGCGGCCGGTTTTGTTTCTTATAAAATTTTAATTCAGTAATTAATCCAGATCAATAACATCCATCTTAAATGTGTCATCCATCTCCGCATGACTTCTCTTCTTTTCCGGGTGATTACTTAAGAGATCTGCCGTTGCATCAAATAACTCATCGTCGTCATAATCATAGTCATTTGAACCAAACATATCGTAATCATCATCCGAATAATATCCTTCAAAATTATCGAACTCTTCTTCATCTAAAGGAGTAAATTTTTCAAAATCATCTGTATCCTGAAGATTAATGTTCTTTACAGGTTTGCGGATAGCAGGACCTGTCTCATCTAAAGAACGTACACCCTTTGCAGCTGCTTTTTTTGCCGTTGCGTGTTTGACGCTCTTCTGCTTCTTTGGTTTTTCCATGGCTTTGGCTATGTTTTCTGTAACCCAAAGATCATCCTCATCGTATCCTTCAAATTCATCTTCATCATCATATTTCTTAGATGCTTTTTTCGGAACCTGTTTTGAAACTTTCTGTGCTTTCTTTTCCTGTTTCTCTTCTTTTTTCTTAGCTTTTAATGCTTCCTCTTCTTCATCCAGATCAATTCCATATTCATCATACAGATCATCTAATTCCAGATCTCTGTGTCTAAGCTTGACTGCTGTGACAATAAGTACCAGAACAAGCAGTAAGATTAATGCAATTGCTATAATAACTACAATATCCAGGAAATTCTCTACAAAATTAAGGATTTTTCCCCATATTCCTTTTCCGTTACTTAACTTACTTTCTGAAGAAGAACTGCCGGTTGATTCCGGTGTGTATTTCTGATAGGTTCCATCTGTCGTATCATAACGATATGTTGTCTTTTCACCGTCAGAATTCAAAGCATAAATAATATAATATTCTGCGTCTTTTGTATCCTGCCAGGTGTCAAATTCTTTACCATTTAATGTCAGAGTTGTCTTCTGATACTGGCTTGGCAGATTCACCTTTCCATCATTCATCAATGGGATAATATATCTGTCTTTTGCAATCTCAACTTCTTCAAACGGTGCGAAAGATCCATCATCACTGTTATACAGATAGAAATCTGCATCATCGCTGTCTTTTTCAGTCAGATACATTGCATTGATTCCACTTGCCTCCTGTGTGATCACAGAATACTTTGAACCTTCAAATGTCAGCTCGCCTTTTTTAAAACCTTCCGGAATGATCTCTTCCGAAAAATCGCTGGTCACAACATACTTCTTGCCGTTCACTTTCACAACGGCACCATCTGCTGTCGATGTTGTTGTATCTTCGGTACTGGTCTCTTCCTTAATCAGAGACGGATCGCCAGCTCCGATCGTAACTGCAGAACTTCCCTGTGTTACTTCCAGGTTCGTTCCGTCTTCCGCAGTACCCGTAGCACTTGACACTTCGATATTCGAAGTACCTTCTTTTAATGCCTGAAACTTCAGATTAAATTCTGCAGTTGTTCCACTTCCGGTCCAGGAAATCTTAATGGTTCCATCCTTTCCCGTCGCATTATCACCGCTGATAAATCTCAATTCACTTTTGTCATACGTTAAAGTCGCTTCCATAGACTGCATTGATGAAGCAGAAGTCAGCTTGGTCTTTACATCAACTTCCGCCCCTACTGTAGTGGACGGATCCGCAAAACGCAGTTCTGCTGTCGCTGCTTCTGTTATCACCGACAGACATGGACATATCATACATATCGCCAAGAATGTTACAAATATCTTTTTAATTCTTCTCATGTAACCTACCCCTTTATCTTTTATTACTATTTATTCCGTTCCTTCTGTCGATCCAGTGCTTCCCGAAGTGCTGCCTGTATTATCTCCGGTCGTTCCACCTCCTGTTGTTGTCCCTTCTGTTCCTCCGGTTGTTCCCGTAGTTCCTGAGGAAGTGCTGCCTGTACTTCCGGTCGTTCCGCTTCCCGTCGATGTTCCTCCGGAATACCCGTTTGACGTACCGTAAGATCCGGTTCCGTAAGTGCTTCCACCCGTTGTTCCGTAGGTACTTCTTGTTGTACCGGTTCCGGATGAATTATTGGAATAATTTTCCGAATACCCCTTACTTCCCGGTGTCTCATCATCCTCGATCGTTGTACCGCTTTTGGCCTTATCTGACGCTTTTGCAGTAATACCACTTTCAATGCCTTCAATCGTGCTGGATACAGAATACCCATCACTTCCAAACAGGAATTTATGCACCTCAAGTACATTCGAAGACAAGGTCTTCGGGATTACGACACTTCCTACTTCATTTAACATATCCGTTGTATTTTCAGCCGGAAAACCAATCGAATCTCCTAATTTATACTTTGTAAGATCCTTTGCATATCCGATCATTTCAGCCAGTGTAAAGTTTGTTGATATCTGCGGAAATACACTGTCTATGATCTTATTAACAGTGCCGACACTCATGTTCTGCGCTTTATCTGCAATTTTCTGTAATACCAGGCGCTGACGTTCTGCACGCTTAAAGTCTCCTCCTTCCGTATAACGGATTCGGGAATAAGACACTGCCTGCACACCATTCAAATGATATGTACCCTCTACTTCCGGCTCGATCTTCTCATAACTTTTTCCTGTTACTTTTGAAGTTTCGACACAATAGTTGTTCATATGCACAACTTCATCATGCGTCAGTTCCAGATCCAGTCCTCCTACCGCATCGATAACATCTACCAGTGCATTAAAGTTTACGGTTACATATTTTTCAATATTCATATCCAGATTACGGTTAATCAGCGATACTGCGCCTTCCGGTCCTCCAAAAGAATATGCAGAATTCGCTTTATTATAACTTCCGTCATCTAATTCTAATAATGTATCACGATAAATAGATACCAATTTAACTTCTTTCGTATCATTATTCAGACTTGCTATCATGATCGTATCACTTCGATTTCCTTTGCCCAGATCATTTTCTCTTGAATCCAGACCAAATAACGCTACATTCGTGTATCCTTTTTCATGTTTTACTTCATCAGAAATGTTTAATTTATCTGTATCGAGTTTCACCGAACTCAGTTTATTCATCTTACTTGCCAGAATGACTGATCCTATAACTACTACGCCCAGAAGAGTTCCGCCTAATACAGCACCTATTTTCTTCCCTATAGACCAGGTCGCAAAGCCTCTTTTTCTGCGACGCCCTCTTCGTCTGACCTTTTTCCCTGTATTTCTTGCCATACTTCATATCCTTTCCGCATTTATCCTAAATTAACACAAACCTTTTTACATATTACCCTATTTTTTTCTAAATTTCAATATTTTCAGTCCTGTTTTCCTGTTTATGTCCAATATCTCGGATTCATTGTGCATTTTAATACAATCTTTTTCGGCAGTTTTTGATATTTTCGTCCAAGAAGATATCCTGCATATTTCGCAACACAATCTGTGAAAAGTTTAAAAACAAGCCATGGCCTTCTCTGTTTTATCAAAAAAGCGACTGTATTCTTTATCAGTTTCATTCCTTCTTTTTCTGAGCTTACCTTCCGGAATATCTCAGGATGCTGTGCCTGGGAAACGGCCATATCAAAGTTTCGGTGAAACTGTTGTGCAAAATTGTAATTATGCGAATGGATTACCCTTGCTTTTGCATTATAATATACTTTCTGTTCATTCTCTATAACCTTCGCCGCGTATATCATATCTTCATTAAATATTGCTTTTTTCTCGAATCCACCGTTTTTCAAATACATATCCCGGTTATAGGCTGCACATACATCCGAACAGAAGAATGTTTTGATTCCCATTTTTTCCAGATCTTTCGAAGATTTCACTTTGCTTTCCGGCGGATAATTAAATTGTCTCGTATATCTTTCTAATAATGTACTTTCTTTTCTAGGAAGCTGTCTCGCATACGCAACTGCAACATTTGCTTCTTCCAAAGCCTGTACCAGTTCACTTACCAGATACTCGTTATCCGGGCAGGCATCCTGTGTCATACAGATCACAATATCTGCATCCGATTGCCGGATTCCTTTGTCTCTCGTTGCGGCATGATCAAATTCATCCGGAGTAATCTCTTCAACTGTCACATTTTTATAACGTTCCTTCATGCTTTCCAGACTCTGTCCGTCTGTTGTATGCATCAAAAAGATACGGTTTACTTCATAGGTCTGTCTTTCCAGACGCTCCATCAGCTTTTCAAATTCTGTTCCCGGATGATATACCGGAATTACAACATCTACTTTCTTCTTATTCATTTTGTGATGTTCCGCTTTCTGTTGTATTTGGATATACATTGGTCATATCATTCAAAGTATTACTTATATCTGTAACCGTTGCCGTCGGTGTATAATCCTTATTCGGATATAAGAATTGATGCAGCTTTATTACATTTTCTTCCAGTCCTTTCGGGATGACATATGAACCACTGTATCCCGGTATTTGTTCCGGAGTTTCCAGATCAAACGGGAAACCTGTAGTTTCGCCCAGCTCATAATCAAAGGCACCTGTGGCAAGACTTAATATCTCCTTTGTAGTGAAGCTTGTTGATACCTCCGGCATTACCTTATCTATAATCTTATTAAGCGTTGCCAGATCCTGCTGTTTCAATTTATCTGCTGTTTTCTTAAGGACCAGTCTTTGTCTTTCTGTTCTCTTATAATCACCGCCTGCTGTATATCTTATTCTCGCATAAGATACCGCCTGCACGCCGTTTAATTTATACGTTCCGGCTACTGCCGGTTCGATCTTCTTATATTTCTTACCTGTTACTTTAGAAGTCTCTACACAATAGTTGTTCATATGAACAACTTCTTCATCCGTTAATTTTACCGTAATACCATCAACCATATCTATCACATCGGCTAATGCAAGGAAATTGACACTGACATAATCCTGAATATCAAGATCCAGATTCTCATTGAGCATATTGACTGCCGTCTCAGGTCCGCCTACTGAATAAGCCGCATTGGCTTTATCATAATGTTCTCCGTTCTGTTTTAACATCGTATCCCTGTACACAGACACAAGCTTTACTTTTTTGGTTTCATTATTGATGCTTGCGATCATAATCGTATCTGTCCGGTTTCCTTTTCCAAGATTCTTACCTCTTGAATCCAGACCAAATAATGCAACATTGGTATATCCGGTCTGTTTCAGTCCATTGTTCTTTATATTCGAAAGATTGGTGCGTTCCATTTTTCCCAGCTTAAATAAGCCAAACGCCGTTGTTCCCAGAATACACAGAATGATCAATTCCAAAATAATTACAAGTCTTCTGCGTCTTCTGCGTTTTTCCAGTCTTTTTCTTCGTATTTCCTGCTGTCTTCTGGTTAATCTTTTTTTATTACGTTTACTCATGACTTCTCCTTAAAGCTAATAGGCATTTTTATTAATAAATCCTTTTTCACCTTTTTATTCCTTTCTAATTTTTTGATCCTTCGGGTGGTTCAGGCAATCCCAATGGAGACAATGGATTAACTGACATAATTTCCTCAATCTGTAGATTTTCA
>ERZ1026856.1419-NODE-1419-length-12069-cov-9.715332_pt1 | contig 12069 bp, 10 predicted proteins | sample MGYA00380158_ERZ1026856 | MGnify/ENA primary metagenome ERZ1026856 (study PRJEB33269, sample SAMEA4719794) | human gut metagenome | biome: human-associated habitat; feature: organic feature; material: feces | place: Cameroon | collected 2013-10 ...
CAAAGAAAACCGGCATAGGACAGTTTATCAGGAAGACATCAATAGATGAGCTGCCACAGTTTTGGAATATCCTCAAAGGAGATATGAGTCTGGTAGGAACACGACCACCAACACTCGATGAGTGGGAGAAGTATGAACCACACCACAGAGCCAGAATGTCATTCAGACCGGGACTGACCGGGCTGTGGCAGGTGAGTGGAAGGAGCAATATCACGGACTTTGAGGAAGTGGTGAAGCTGGATACCCAGTATATTGGGGAGTGGAGTGTAAAAGGGGATATTAAAATTATTTGGCAGACTGCTGTGGGAGTATTAAGAAATGATGGAGCAATGTAAGGAAAAAGACTTAGGCGTGTGTGGGCATCACACTTTATAAATTGGTTTTGCCGTACATAACGATTGCGGAAAAGATGAGGATTATTTGAGGGATGATGAAGAGAAAAATCAGAATACTGCATGTGGCGCAAGCTGCTGGCGGCGTGGATCGCTACATCCGAATGCTTCTTAAGTATTTGGATAAAGACAAATTTGCAAATGTTTTGGTTTGCTCACAAGATTTCCATGAAGAAGACTACAGAGATTTAGTGGATTCATTTGAACAGGTTGAGATGACCAGGTCCATTGGCGGCAACGATTTAAAGGCGATTAAAGAAGTTAGAACACTGATAAAAAAATATAACCCCGATATCGTCTATGCTCATTCTAGCAAGGCCGGAGCAATTGCTCGTGTTGCGGATATCGGCTTGAAGAATCGTTGTGTATACAATCCCCATGGTTGGGCATTCAATATGCGATGCTCTGCGAAGAAAAAGGCAATGTACACGGTTATTGAAAAGATAGCTGTACCGTTCTGTGATAAAATCATCTGCATTTCAGATGCGGAGAAGCAGTCTGCATTGGATAAGAAGATTTGCAGAGAGGACAAACTGCAAGTCATTTTTAACGGTGTGGATATCGAATCCTATGAGAATGGAGTACATGGTGCAATTAAAAGGAGAGAACTGAACATTCCAGAAGATGCATTTGTTGTTGGTATGGTTGGACGAATGAGTCCACAGAAAGCACCAGATGTCTTTATTAAAATGGCAAAGCTGGTGAAAGAAAAGGTTCCAAATGCACACTTTATTATTGTTGGCAACGGAAACCAAGAAGCTGAGATTAGAAAGTATGCGGAGAACAATGGTTTTTCGGATAGTCTACATATTACAGGGTGGGTTGATAATCCGATGAGCTATGTTGAGCTATTTGATGTGGCGTGCCTATTGAGCCGCTGGGAGGGTTTTGGCCTTGCACTGCCTGAGTACATGATGGCTGGCAAACCGATTGTGGCAAGCAGAGTAGATGCTATTCCGAATATAATCCGGGATGGAGAAAATGGTTTGCTTATTGAAGTTGACGATGATGTTAGAGCAAGTGAAGCTGTGTTGCGAATCTATAAGGATGCCGGATTAAAGAATAGATTGGTGACACAGGGCATGGAAGATGTACATAACAGATTTAATGCTCGGAGAGTTTCAGAGGAACATGGGAAACTGTTTGAGCAAATGTAAAGATTGACGAGGAAGGAAACAATTATGGAAGGCATTATTTTAGCAGGTGGATCGGGCACTCGTCTGTATCCATTAACGAAAGTTACGAGCAAGCAGGGGCGAGTATAAGGGTAGCGCAAACGCAGATGGTTATACGCTAGAAGACGGTACGGCACTGAATCTGAGCGATAAGGATCAGAAGTGGTTGGGATTGAAGGATACCTTCAAGTTTCAATAACGCAACGATAAGTATATTCAAGCAATGAAAAGTATATGAATATGTTTTGAGAAGTTTATAGGATTAACAGATGGCAATGATTACCAGTTCCGTATGCGACTAAGTAAGCGATGCTGGATCGAGTAATATACAAAGGTAGAATTGAGTATACGGCAAATTTTGGAGGAATATAAATGAGTACACTTACTTTAGATAATAAGACTATATTAGTCACAGGCGCAGCTGGCTTTATTGGCTCAAATCTGGTGAAAAGAATATATGAGGAAGTTCCTTCGGCTACGGTAATTGGTATTGATAACATGAATGCCTATTACGATGTAGCTTTGAAGGAATTCCGTTTAAATGAGCTGGTCAGGTATACCACATTTACATTTGTCAAAGGAAATATCGCTGATAAGGCATTGATCACTGAGTTGTTTGAGAAGTACAAGCCATCTGTGGTCGTTAACCTTGCGGCACAGGCTGGTGTACGTTACTCCATCACCAACCCGGATGCTTATGTGGAATCTAACTTGGTCGGTTTTTTCAATATTCTCGAAGCGTGCCGCCATTGCGAGAGTTTGGAGCATTTGGTTTATGCTTCTTCCTCCAGCGTTTACGGTAGCAACAAGAAGGTTCCGTACAGCACGGATGATAAGGTTGACAATCCTGTTTCCCTTTATGCAGCCACTAAGAAATCAAATGAGCTGATGGCACATGCCTACTCTAAGCTCTATAATATTCCTTCCACTGGTCTGCGCTTCTTCACCGTGTACGGTCCTGCTGGCCGTCCTGACATGGCCTACTTTGGCTTCACCAACAAGCTGGTGAAGGGCGAAACCATCAAGATTTTCAACTACGGCAACTGCAAGCGCGACTTCACCTATGTGGATGATATTGTCGAGGGCATTGTCCGTGTGATGAAGAAGGCACCGGACAAAAAGAATGGCGAGGATGGTCTGCCGATTCCGCCGTATGCAGTTTACAACATCGGCAATCAGAATCCAGAGAATCTGCTGGACTTCGTGCAGATTCTGAGTGAGGAGTTAGTAAGAGCGAAGGTGCTTCCGGAAAATTATGACTTTGAGGCACACAAAGAGCTTGTCCCGATGCAGCCTGGTGATGTGCCTGTGACTTATGCGGATACCAGTGCACTGGAGCGGGATTTCGGGTATAAGCCTAGTACGGATCTGAAAACTGGTCTGCGGAACTTTGCTGAATGGTACGCTGAGTTTTATAAATAAAGAATTAGAAGGATAGAGAAATGAGAGAGTTTAAGGATTTAAAGATTGCTGTTGCCGGAACAGGATATGTCGGCCTTTCCATTGCTACGCTGCTATCTCAGCATCACAAGGTGACGGCTGTAGATATCATTCCAGAGAAAGTAGAATTGATTAATAACAAGATGTCTCCGATTCAGGACGAGTATATTGAAAAGTATCTGGCAGAGAAAGAACTGAATCTGACTGCAACTTTGGATGCAAATGAAGCGTATAGAGATGCTGATTTTATAGTTATTGCTGCACCTACAAATTACGATAGCAAGAAGAACTTCTTCGACACCAGCGCTGTTGAAGCTGTTATTAAACTGGTGATTGAGTATAACCCGGAAGCTATTATGGTTATCAAGTCCACCATTCCGGTTGGCTATACAGCAAGCGTCCGTGAGAAGTATCACTGCGACAATATCATCTTCAGCCCCGAGTTCCTGCGCGAGAGCAAGGCATTGTACGACAATCTGTATCCGAGCCGCATTATAGTTGGTACTGATGTGGAGAATGCTCGTCTAGTTAAGGCAGCACACACATTTGCGGAACTCCTGCAGGAAGGTGCAATTAAGGAAAACATCGACACGCTGTTCATGGGATTCACTGAGGCAGAGGCTGTTAAACTGTTCGCCAACACCTATCTGGCACTGCGAGTCAGCTATTTTAACGAACTGGATACTTATGCCGAGATGAAGGGGCTGAATACCCAGCAGATCATCAATGGTGTCTGCCTTGATCCTCGTATTGGTACTCATTATAATAATCCGTCCTTCGGATATGGTGGATATTGCCTGCCGAAGGACACCAAGCAGTTGCTGGCCAATTATGCTGATGTTCCAGAAAACCTGATTGAAGCAATTGTTGAGAGCAATAGAACCCGCAAAGACTTCATTGCTGACCGTGTTCTAGAGATTGCAGGTGCTTATGAAGCAAATGACAGCTGGGATGAAAGCAAAGAAAAAGAAGTAGTTGTCGGCGTTTACCGTCTGACAATGAAGAGTAACAGCGATAATTTCCGCCAGAGTTCCATTCAGGGTGTCATGAAGCGCATCAAGGCCAAGGGTGCTACTGTCATTATTTATGAACCAACCCTGAATGACGGTGAGCGGTTTTTCGGTAGTGTTGTGGTTAATAATTTGGATGAGTTCAAGAAAAAGAGTCAGGCTATCATCGCAAATCGCTATGACAAGTGTTTGGATGATGTGAAAGAGAAAGTTTATACGCGCGATATTTTCCAGAGAGATTAAATTTAAACATATATACTTGACATAAAATAGAGGAGACAACAATTTCTTGAGAGCAGAGAGTCTATCATGGCTTAATACATAAGAATTACGCCGTGAATATGATTAAAATAGTGGTACTGTTAAAAAGGAGATTAATAAAGTGAAAATAAATCGAATTGTTGGAATAATCCCATTGTTTCAACCAAAGAAACAAGACTTTTCTAATATTCTAAAATATATTAATGATTTGGATTATTGTTTCCTTCTGGATGATACAGGTAAAGATAATAGCTTTTTGTGTAAGGAAATCGTAGATGTTAACCCAGACAAAATTCAGTATGTGTGTAACAACGAGAACATAGGTCTATGTGCGTCTGTAAATAATGGATTTAAATTAGCAAAAGAAAAAAATGCGGACTGGGTTCTGATTATGAATCCGGATGGAACATTTCAGAATGATGCAATAAAAATATACAGACAGTATATTGATACACAGAATACATCAGACATTGCAATTGTTTCACCGGTATTTAATTTGGACAGAAGAAAAAGAGAGGCTTCAACTGGAACTAAAAATGTGTGGCATCCGGATATGTCAGGGTGTCTCTACAATATGAAAGTGTTAGATGAATTGGGATACTACGATCAAAATACATATTTCTATGGTTTGGATGAGGAATACTGTATTAGAGTAAGGAAAAATGGGTATAAAATTATCCAATGCTCTGAAGCTGTTTTGAATCATCATCCGGCTGAGACATACTGTGTAAAGTTTTTGGGAAAGACAGTACTAAAATGCGGAAAAGATAATCCGCAAAGATATTACTACCAATTTAGAAGCGGATATTACATCCATAAGAAATATCATGATTTGCATAATTTTATGTTTTGCGTATACAAATTTACGAAGGTTGTACTGTTCTTTGATCATAAAGAAGAGTATTTCAAAATGGTCAGGCTCGGAATTATGGACGCAAAAAATAGATTCTATGGAAATATTAAGGAGCGATATGAATCATGAAACGGATATTAATTACAGGCGGAGCGGGATTTATTGGCTCAGAGATTGTGAAGCAATTAAATAAAACCGGAGAGTGGGACATCACAGTTTTGGATTCTATGACAGAGCAGATACATGGAAAAGACTGGAAGAAATCTTATCTTTTAAATCAGATAAAAGATAAATGTCATTTTATTAAAGGAAGTGTTACGGATTTTAACGCTGTTCTTCCGCTGGTGAAAAATGCAGAGTACATCATACATCTTGCAGCTGATACAGGAACAGGACAGTCTATGTATCAGATTAATCACTATAATGACACGAATATTATGGGTACCTCAAATCTTCTGCAAGCAATTTCACTTTTAGGCAGAGATTGCAAGGTGAAAAAAATAATTCTCTCTTCTTCAAGATCTGTATATGGGGAAGGAAAATATGAGTGCGAAGACTGTGGAATTGTGTATCCTCAAAGCAGAACCAAAGAGCGCATGATGCAGGGCGATTTTAATATGTATTGCCCAAAGTGCGGAAAAAAAGTCACACTGCTAAAAACCACAGAAGATAGCGAAATCCATCCTGCATCACTTTATGCATTTACAAAATATGCACAGGAGATGATGCTGCGAACAATGTGTCCTGCATTAAACATCGAATATACTATTTTTAGATTTCAGAATGTTTATGGTGTTGGGCAGTCCTTGAAAAATCCGTATACAGGGATACTTTCTATTTTCAGTTCATTGATGTTAGAAAATAAGCCAATCAATATTTTTGAGGATGGAGAAGAAAGCAGAGATTTTATCAATGTAGTGGATGTGGCTGTGGGCGTGATTTCTGCGCTTGAAAATAAAAAAAGCAATGGAAAAATCATAAATCTGGGATCGGGCGTAGGAACTACAGTTAATAAAATTACAGATATTCTTAGAAATGCCTATAAGAGTGGTTCAGAAATCAATGTGACTGGAGATTTTCGCCTCGGAGATATTGCGCATAATGTAGCGGATATATCGAAGGCAAAAGAATTACTGAATTTTAAGTTGACGGTTGATTTGGAAAATGGCTTAACACAGTTCTGTAACTGGGTAAAAGGCCAGGAGCACGACAACTCTGGATACGAAAATTCTTTGTGTGAAATGGAAAAGACCGGAATGTTTTTTAGAAAATAAGGAGAAGAAAAATGAAAATTTTAGTAACTGGCGCAAATGGTTATTTAGGACAAGGAATTGTAAAGGCTATACTGGATAGTGGACATGAAGTGATTGCGGCGGATTTTAAAGTAGATCATGTGGATGATAGAGCGAAAAAAGAAGCTTGCAATCTCTTTGATGTAGAATCCCCATATACATATTTTGGAGAACCGGATGTCCTGCTGCATTTGGCATGGAGAGATGGTTTTGTTCATTACTCAGATGCTCATATTGAAGATCTTCCGAAGCATTATGCGTTTATTAAAGCCTTTGCTGAAGCTGGATGTAAGCACATTGCTGTTATGGGAAGTATGCATGAGATTGGCTTCTTTGAAGGCAGTATTGATGAAGATACCCCGTGCAATCCAACGACACCGTATGGTATTGGAAAAAATGCATTTAGAGAATTAACGAATATGTTGTGCAAGAAAAATGGATGCGTGTTTCAGTGGATGCGCGGATATTATATTGTAGGAAATTCAAAATATGGCTCATCCATTTTTTCAAAAATAACGACAGCCGTTGATGAGGGAAAGAAGGAATTTCCGTTTACGTTGGGCCAGAATCAGTATGATTTTATCAATTATCCTGATTTTTGCGCACAGGTCGCTGCTGTCGTAGGCCAGAGTGAAGTGCAGGGAGTAATTAATATTTGTTCTGGAAGACCAGAAAAATTGGCTGATCGTGTTGAGCGATTTATTAAAGAGAATAATTACAATATTAAACTGCAATATGGTAAGTTTCCTGACAGGCCATATGACTCCAAGGCTGTGTGGGGGAATGATGAAAAAATCAAAAAGATAATGAAATACTAAATTACTCGATTTTAGAGGATATCAAATCATATTTTTTATCTTCTTTCGCAAATAAAAATAGCAATTGTAACGATATTAAAAATATAAAAATAATAAGGAAAGAACTCAAATGAGTGATAAAGAATACTATGAAAATCTTTTGTACTTAAACTCGGAAAGAATAAAAGTAAGTACTGGAAAAGAACGGTTTGTGGGTGTTAAGGTATTAAAGTATTTATCTTTGATAAAAAGCTTGCGATTTGTAAGGACTTTTAAGGAGTTGAATCACGACATATACGCATTTATTAAAAAGGATGTTAGCAATAACCATATAATAGATTTTTCGCAGAATGCCGTGAGCGTGTTTCAACAGAAGGTTGTTGTGTATACAAGCATTTTTGGCGGGTATGATAAAATACTTGAACCATTATGCGTAGATGAAAATTGTGAGTACTATATTTTTACAGATCAAAATGTTCCAGAAAGATCAATTTGGAAAAAGGCAGATGATTCGGTGATTCCGGATTATTGCGATACTCCCGCAAAAAAAAATAGGTACGTAAAAATGTTTCCACATAAGCTGTTTGATTGTTTGTATTCGATTTATATAGATGGTAATTTACAACTAGTTGGACATCCATCGCAGTTGATTCAAAAGAAATTAAATGAGTGCAAAACGGGTATAGGTATGCATTTGGCTCCGAGAGAAAACTGTATATACGAAGAGGCAAAAAATGTATGCCATGTTGGAAAAATCTCTAAGAGTGAAAAAAAGGAAGTTCTGACTCTATATAAAAAATCCAAAATGCCACGACATTTTGGGATGTGTGAATGTAATGTTATTGTTAGAAATCATAAAAACGAGAACATGAAACAAATAATGGAAAAGTGGTGGAAGTATTATCTAGAAGGAGTCAAACGAGACCAATTGTATTTTACATATACAGTATATACTAGTGGCTTTAAATTTACAGATATTAACACGTTTGGAGCATCAGTAAATAATAATGTTCATTTTTTAAGAACAGAACATGCAAAGAGGTAGATGAAAAGGGTAATGAAACTGAGAAGAATGAAGATAAATATATTCAATTTTAATACTATACTGATCTTTATGTTTTTATATATGTATATTACCCCTGCATATTTTCTATATAAAGATCCATTTGCAACTTTATACCCTATAATTCGATACGGACGTTGCATTTTGTCAATTTACTTCTTCGTTGCCTGCATGTATCGAAGAAAATATAAAGTTGGACAATTATATCTTATGACATTTTTGTTTAGCTTTATACTTTTGTTCTCATCACTCTTAGGCGATTTAAATTTGGCTTCATGGGTAAATAATTCATTTCAAATTATTGGATGCTTTGCATTTGCAGATTATTATAAGAAGAGAATTGATAGCGTTATTAAAATTGGATTATGGTATTTTTTTATAGTGCTTATAATTAACAACTTTTTAATGGTGTTGCATCCATTTTATTTATTTATAGTACGTAACGAATTAGGAAATCAGTGGTATTATTTTGCGGCATCAAAAAATCAGTTTTCTATGTTTTGTTTTCCGCTGCTCTTTTTCTCGCATTTGGCATATGAGAAAAAAATGATTGGAAAATTGATATTGGTGATTTCAATATTGCAAGCGGTAATTCCACCTGTTTTTGCTCTTTCGGTTACTTCGTTTGTATCGGTTATTCTGTTTGAGGTTTTAATGGTTTTGAAGAAAAAAGATATAATTCGTTCAAAGCGACTGTGGATAGTTATATTGGTTATTGTATGTGCGATGCAACTTATTTTTACTTATGTGTTCAGAACAGAATTTGTACAGCATATTGTAATTGATTATTTTCATAAAGATGCAACATTATCAGGGCGAGCCATGATATGGGACAGTGCCCATAAGCTTATAGCGAAGCATCCTTTATTGGGTATGGGTAATGGTAAAAATGGATCGTATTATTATTGTAAAGTTGGAGATTATGAGCAGGGAAGTATTATGTGGGCACATAATACAAGTTTGGATTTGCTTACCCAAGGTGGGCTGCTACTGTTTGTGGCGTTCTATGGTATAGTGGTTAATTCAATTAAGAAGCTATTCAAAGCAAAAGTATTTATTGAGAAAGATAACATGATTTTTATAGTGATGTTTCTTATTTACTGTATAATGGGATATACTGAGCGCTTTGGCTTTCGAATGGATTTGTATTTGATTCTAGGATTGGCTTTTTCTTTAACAAAAGTAGTGAATGTATACAATGAATGATTTAGTGTTAGGGGTGTTAATGTAATTTAATGATACGAATGTTAAAAAATATCGTAAGTTATTTCAGAAATAATACTGAAATATCCAAGATTAAGAAAGATGAACGAAAAGTAATCTTTGGAAAAAATATACTAGTTCAAAACGGTAAGTGTATTTGTATTGATAAAGGAAGTGTTATAGGAGACAATTCGAAACTTTTGTGTACAGTTGAATATAATGGTAAGTTGTTTGATATTCAACCGCAATTACATATAGGCAAGAATTTTCATTCAACAAGAGACTTGACGATTCAATGCGCAAGAAAAGTAATAATAGGAGACAATGTTTTATGTGCGTCTAACGTTTTTTTGATTGACTACAATCATGGAACAAATCCTATGTGTGAAAATTATCTGGATAATGCTTTGGAGATTTCCGAAGGTGTAAATATTAAAGACGGTGTTTGGATTGGAAATAATGTGATTATACTTGGGAATGTGACAATCGGTGAAAAAGCAATAATAGCTGCAGGAGCCGTTGTAACACATAGTGTTCCACCCTATACAATTGTTGCAGGTAATCCGGCGCGCATTATTAAGGTTTATAATCATAGTTTAGGAGAGTGGACAAGAGTTAATGATTAAATTATTAAATAAAATAGTGATGATGTCTGAAAGCAAGAAATCTGGTATTGCATATACACTTTCGACACTTGTCACTAAAGGTTTGGTTTTTTTAACAATACCAGTATTCACAAGAATTATGCCGTCAGCAGAAATTGGAAAAATTAATCTGTATAATTCATGGTTTTCATTGATATGCATTTTTTCAACATTATCGTTAACATCGGGCGGGTATCAGCTTGCACTCAAAGAATTTGATAATGACAAAGACAGATATGAATCTTCAGTATATTCGCTAACATTGTTGGTGACTAGTTTTGTTACGGTATTATATGTGATGAATCCTGACTTCTGGGAAAAAATGTTTGGTTTATCTAGAGCTTATATGGTCATGCTTGTTATTGGACTCTTTCTAGCACCGGCGCAAGACTTTTGGATGGCAAGACAACGATATGATTATAAATATAAGATGTCGAGTTTTCTGACATTAATTTCTACTTTTGGTGCTGTAGTATTATCTGTTTTTGCTGTACTTAACTGTAAGCCTAATGAAACTGGATGGGCCCGCTTGTTTGCAAATAATTTAGTAATTTATAGCGTTGCTTTATTATTAGGTATTAACATACTAAAAAAAGGAAAATGCTTTTATAAAAAAGAATACTGGGCATTTTCGCTTTCTTTAAGTCTTCCTTTGGTTGGACATGCAATTGCGAAGCAGATATTGGATGTATCAGACAGAATAATGATTAACCAATACATCGGAAGCAGTGCAGTCGGAATTTATAGTACTTTATACTCGGTTAGTTCGATATCATTAATCGCTTGGAATGCCATGAATGGAGCATATGTTCCTTATTTGTTCAAAAATATTGATAATAGTGATGAACATAACAACATTAGAAGGACTTCATCGACTCTTTTGACATTGTATACATTTATTGCCTTTGTCATGATTCTTTTAGCACCAGAGATTGTAAGAATTATGGCTACACACGAGTATTATGAAGCCGTGTATATTATGCCACCTATAGCTATGGGAGTTGCATTGACGGCGGTATCAAATCTGTATTCTAATATATTGATTTTTTATAAGAAAACGAAAGTAATAATGCTAGCATCTGGAGCTGCTTCTGTAGTTAATTTAGTATTAAATTATATCTTCATTCCAAGGTTTGGATATCAAGCAGCTGCATATACAACACTAGTTGCTTATATTATTATGGCATTAATTGAGGCTACGGTTGCAACGACATACTATAAAAGACACACAAAATTAAAAAGGATTTATGATAATAAGTTAATACTTACCTTGTGTGTGATTACTGTTTTGCTGTCATTCATATCAATTTTTTTGTACGGTGTTCAGATTCCAAGATATTTGGTTTGCCTAGTATGTTTACTTGCCACATATGTATTGTATAAAAGAAAGTTGAAGACCAAAAATTAATATTAGATATCGACGTATGAAGGAGAAAACTGATGGATGAATTGAAATATAATTATGTGGTTTTAGGATCAACAGATGAATACTATATGCTCTCTTATAGCGATTTGAGTAAATCAGGCTGTTGCAAGTATATGAGTGAGCCATTTGAAGGGAAGTCTATATTAAATAAAGTACTACGGATGATTCATAAAGTACATATGTCTCAAAAAATAAATTCAATTATTTCACTGCCATTCAAAGCAGTGTGGAATTCTTTTCTTGTTGATGACTGCTTTAAAAACGGAAAGAAATATTGTTTTGTGTTTTTTTCCGCGGGACCTTTTACAGATCACATACCATATGGATTTGTTGACGTGCTTAAAAAACGCTTTCCAAATTCAAAATTTGTTGTATTTTATCAAGATCTTATCGAACATAAACGTTTGGTATCAATAAATGATTTTAAGATATTCTGCGATGAGTTATACAGCTTTGATTATAAAGATTCAGAAAAATATGATATAAATTATTATCCCTTGGTATATTCTATGC
>ERZ1026856.1420-NODE-1420-length-12050-cov-5.545311_pt1 | contig 12050 bp, 9 predicted proteins | sample MGYA00380158_ERZ1026856 | MGnify/ENA primary metagenome ERZ1026856 (study PRJEB33269, sample SAMEA4719794) | human gut metagenome | biome: human-associated habitat; feature: organic feature; material: feces | place: Cameroon | collected 2013-10 ...
GAATGCGCGAGGCCCTCTTTCTAATCATATGTTCGTTTTCCTGTGATCATGCCTCACTGTAGAGCAGCCAGTCGATGGCGCGTTCGAACCAGTCCGCGATGTGCAGGTCGATGTTCCGTTTCTTTGCCGCTTCAGTGACCTCCTCCGTGGCGAGGCTGAGGCCATGCACGCCCTTCGGATAGAGATGATACTCTACCGGGATGCCGTGTTCGATGAGCGCATTCACGAGAAGCAGCGAGTTCTGTACCGGCACGGAATTGTCCTCGACGGTCTGCCATACGAAGGTTCGTGGCGTCGATGCGTGCACCTGGGTCTCGAGGGAGAACCAGCGGCGTGCGCGCTCGTAATCGGTATCCTCACCGTACTTCGCGATGAAGTCCTCTCGCTTTCCAAGCAGTCGCTCGAAGCTTCTCGGATGACAGTACTCTCCGGAACTGACGACCGGGTAGCAGAGCATCAGGCCATCCGGACGGAAAAGCTGTGCAGGATCTGCCGACGGCTGATGCAGTTCCTCCAGTACCTCCGTGAAGATCGGATCTCCGTTCCAGTCCGTATCATCGAAGTGAATGCCGATCGAGGCGGAAACATGGGCACCGGCACTGAAGCCGCAGAGATAGACCGGCTCGTCCGGGAAGAGCGCCCGCGTCTTTCCGATGGCCCAGGCGACCTGCTTCAGCGGGCGGAGTCCGAGGATTTCGCTCTCACAGTCATAGTTGAAGACGAGTGCGCGGAAGCCGTAGGCATTAAAAGCATGGGCGATCGGTTCCCACTCACGGTGGCTGATCCAGCTGTAGCCGCCACCCGGAATCACGATCACGGTGCCCCGCTGCTTTCCGGCACGTACAGGATGCGGATAGCCTGGAATCGATACGGCATTCACATCTGTATGCACCGCCCGCTCACTGAGCGGCGCAGCGGAATTCTCAGCATTGGCCCCGGAAGAGTGGTGGCCGCGCACCGCGGTGAGGGCATCCGGAAAACCGTCCTGGATGGCCTGTGCCTGTGCGGCAACATTCAGCGGAAGCCGACCGGCGGAAAGCGTCGCCTCCTGGGCTTCCTCGTAGATCAGTTTTGCATCATATATACCTGTATAGATCATAATTTCCTCCATCCGATGAAAAAATCACGGGGCCTCGACGCTTCGAGGATCTCCGTGATATGGTTCAATGCAGTCGCCCGGCAGTGCGTGGTGCACTCAATCTTTCACGAAATCCTCGCGATATGGTGTGAAGATGTCGATGAGCTGTCCGGCCTCGAGGCAGATACAGCCGTGCTCGACGCCGTCGGTTTTCAGAAGGGTATCGCCCTCGGTGACGATGTGCTTCTCCCCATCAATCGTGAACTCGAACTTGCCGGACTTGATATAGGTGATCTGGGTGTGCGGGTGATGATGAAGCTTGCCGATGGCGCCCTCATCGAAGGTATTCTCGACGACCATCACGTCATCGGAGTATGCAAGGACGCGCTTCGTGACGCCCTCACCGCCGGACTCAGTGACGATGTCCTTATAAAATACCCAACGTTCATTCTTGTGCTCGTGATCTAACATCTGTGGTTCTCCCTTTTCTGCTGTTGCGGTCGTCGACCGCCTGTGATGACTCTATTTTAGCGCCAGGTGAACCGCTTTACAATATACGGATATCAGAGTTTCATTCAGCCGAGGCCCGGAGGGCAGCCACCAGAAGCCATACGGAGAGACCGTGAGGAATCAAAATCGGACCATTAGAACCAGTTGGAGTAATTTTTCCTTAGCACCCTCCGCAACACTGAGTTTTCATAAAGAAAACTCAGTCGTTTGCGGAGGGCCTACTGGTTCTTATGGTCCGATTTTTGATGGATCCGGTCTCGAAGTACTGTGCTTCTGGTGACTGCCCTCCGGGTCTCGGCAGGATATCATCAGCTGTTCTCCGTGTGCTATGATGCGAGTCTTATGCCTCCACGACGAGGCGTCCCTCCACTTCCCGTGCGAGGTGCTGGTTCACAGTGATGTACTCCTCGACGACATCGCGGGCCGAGGTGGAGAGTACACTGGTCTTGCCGTTTTCCTCCGCCTCCTCGAGGGTGATGTCGAGGAACGGCTTCAGGTTCGTGTAGTGGTACTTCTGCATCGCGACGGTGTAGAGACGGTCGGCGTGCAGCGGCTCACCGTCGAGCGTCAGCTCACGGAAGGCCTGGGCGCTTCGGGACCAGACGATGCGCATGCCATGCGAGAACTGGTAGAACTCCGTGTGCTCGCCGACGAAGGCATCCTCCCGGAGGATATGCCGGATCATGCGCTCGAGCTGCGTACCGGTCACCTTCAGCATGAAGACTGCGTCGTCATACGGCAGACACTCAACGAGATCGCCGTAGTGCACCACCGGACCGAGGACCTCGCTTCGAATCGCACCAGAGCCCATCAGCATGAGGTCGATGGCGAAGCTGTCGCGCATGATATCCGCGATGAGGTTTCCTAGTGAGGTCTCCTGATTGCGCTTCGGATGGGTCAGCTCATGGGCGAAACGGGTGACGATGCGATCATACTTCTGCGAGGTGACATCGCGGTAGTGCCGGATGAAATTCTCCACCTCGCGGTCACGCGGGCAGTGGCTGTCGTCGATCGGGATGATCTGCCAGGTGAAGCTGTCGATGGCGTTCCGGTCGGTATCCACCATGATGTCGAAGCGGCCGATCTGATTCGTGCCCGTACCGGCCTGTACGACGTAGATGTCATTGACCTTCGCCGGTGCCTCCGGAAGCGTATGGCTGTGGCCGCCGATGATGATGTCCACGCCCCAGTCCGGGTCCAGCATCTCGGCGAGCTTCTTATCCTCCTCGAAGAAGCCGATGTGCGTGAGGAGCACGGTGAAGTCGATATCGATGGCATTGTACGCGTTACAGATGTTGCCGACCTCATGCGCGGCTTCCGCGATATCGACGAAGGAGCCGATCAGCTCGTCACTCTTCGTGGCGGCGAGGACCTCCTCGGTGATGATGCCGATGAAAAGAATCTTCATGCCGTCGAGCTTCGCGATCCAGTATGGCCGGAACATACGGCGGCCGTTCGACTTGATGTGGAGATTTGCATTGATGATCGGGAAGTCGGCGCACTTTTCGAGGAAAAGGAGATGCGCGAGCCCGTAGTCGACCTCGTGGTTTCCGATGGTTGCGACATCCGGTCCGACCAGGTTCATGATGCCGATCGTGGAGGTGCCCTTATACTCCGAATCGATGACACTGCCACGGAACATGTCGCCCGCGACGGCATAGATCACATTCCGCTCCTCCCGGCGGACCTTATTGACATAGCCGGAGAGCAGTGACACACCACCCACCAGCTTCTCGTCGATCTCCTCCTCGAGGAAATCACCATGCATATCGTTCGAATGCAGAATCGTCAGCTTCTTCAGGTTCTTCATAAAGCGCCTCCTTTCTTCGGCGGTCATTGCAGATATATATTTATAGTATAACTTATAAATAGTATTAAATGTTTTTATTTTAATGAAATGAGCGGCGGAAAATATAAAATGCAGGCGATTGTAACGGTTCTGTGAATGATATTGAAAAATAAGGGCACAATATCCCTGAATTGTCAAAACTGAAAATCATTCCTTGATATAGGAAAAATCATTTATAATAAAATACGTGTGAAAGCTTACCAGCTTAATGTCAGTGGCTGTAAATAGGATAGTGCTCGAAAGGATTTACCATGAAATTCATCCATCTCGCGGATCTTCATATCGGGAAGCGCGTCAATGCGTTTCCGATGCTGGAGGATCAGCGTTACATTCTGAAACAGATTCTCACGATCCTGCGCGAGGAGCAGCCGGACGGTGGCGTCATCCTCGCGGGCGATATCTACGATAAGGCGATCCCGAGCGCGGAGGCGGTCGAGCTCTTCGACGAGTTCCTGTATCAGCTCGCCGCGCTTAGGCTGCGCGTCTTTATCATCGCGGGCAACCACGACTCACCGGAGCGCATCGCCTTCGGCAACCGTCTCATGGACCGTTCCGGCATCTACCTCTCGCCGGTGTACGACGGCCACGTGAAGTGCATCCGCTGCCTCGATGAGTCTGCGTCTGGCACGCCGCCGGTCGATGTCTACCTCCTGCCGTTCCTGAAGCCGGCCAATGTCCGTCGCTTCTATCCGGAGGAGACCATCGAGAGCTACACGGATGCCATGCGGGTCGCGATCGCGCACATGGACATCGACCCGACGCACCGGAATCTCCTTGTGACGCATCAGTTCGTGACCGGTGCGAGCCGCTCCGACTCGGAGGACATCTCCGTCGGCGGCACCGATAACGTCGACGCGTCCGTATTCGCGCCGTTTGATTACGTGGCGCTCGGGCACCTGCACGGACCACAGCAGGTCCGCTTCCAGCCGGCACCCGAGGAGGATGCTGCTGATCAGGATGCGAACCTGGCAGCATCCTCAGCCGACCGTTCAGAAAGCCCCGCATCGGCGGTAGAGCGCGCGAGCGCCGGCCCGGTGATCCGTTACGCCGGCACCCCGCTGAAATACAGCTTCTCGGAGGCGCGCCATCACAAGTCCGTGACGGTCGTCGAGATCGGAGAGAAGAAAGCCGACGGCGTGGTGGACATCTGCATTGGCACACGGGAGCTCCTGCCGCTGCACGACATGCGGGAGATCCGCGGCAGCTATGAGGAACTCACGCTGCGCGCGAACTACGAGGGCACGGCGACGGACGACTACATCCACGCGACGCTTACCGACGAGATCGAGGTTCCGGATGCGGCGCGGCACCTGCAGGTGATTTACCCGAACCTGATGAAGCTTGACTACGATAATGCGCGGACGCGCGGGCAGGGCAGCGAGCGCCTGGAGCTCGAGCAGCTCGAGGAGAAGTCCCCGCTCGACCTGTTTTCGGAGCTCTTCGAGAAGCAGAACCATAAGGACATGACGGAGGAGCAGGCGCGTTACGTGCAGGCGCAGATGGAGAAGATCTGGGAGGAATAGAATGCGACCACTGAAATTAAAGCTGTCCGCCTTCGGACCGTATAAGGGCGTGACGGACATCGATATGGAAAAGCTCGGCGAGAGCGGGCTCTACCTCATCACGGGCGACACGGGCGCGGGCAAGACCACGATCTTCGACGCGATCACCTTTGCCCTCTTCGGCGAGGCCTCGAGCGAGAACCGGACCGCCGGGATGCTGCGCTCGAAGTACGCGGAGCCGGAGACCCCGACGGAGGTCGAGATGTGCTTCCGTTACCGTGGACAGGACTATGCCGTGAAGCGAAATCCGGAGTACGAGCGCCCGGCGAAGCGCGGGGGCGGCACGACGATCCAGAAGGCGGACGCAGAGCTCACGCTGCCGGACGGCGCGGTGTTCACGAAGCCGCGGGAGGTCGACCGGAAGATCCTCGAGATTCTCGGTGTCAACCATCAGCAGTTCTCACAGATCGCGATGATCGCGCAGGGCGACTTCCTGAAGCTGCTGCTCGCGGATACGAAGGAGCGCCAGGAAATCTTCCGGAAGCTCTTCGAGACCGAGCACTACAAGGCGCTGCAGATGCAGATCCTGAGCGATGCGAAGCGGCTCTTCGTCGAAAAGGAGGATGCGCGGAAGGCCATCGAGCACTATGTGCAGTCCACGACGGCGGATCCGCTGAGCCCGCTCTCCCTCGAGCTTGCGCAGGCGCATCAGGGGGCAATGCTGACGGCGGACGTGCTGTCCCTCCTCGAAAGGATCATCGCGGACGACGAGACGCGTCGCGGACAGCTCGAGACGGAAATCAGCGAGGCGGGCGCGGCGCTCGAAAAGATCAGCGGACACCTCACGGCGATCGGAGCCTATCAGAAGCTGCAATCGGACCTCGGGCGAACGAAAGCGCAGCTTCAGGAGGCGGAGCCGAAGCTCCGTGTGCTGCAGAAAAACTATGAAGCGGAGCAGGCCCGGGAGCCGGAACGAAAAGAACTGGAGCGCCGGATCACTGTGCTTACGGAGCTGCTTCCGCAGTATGCGGAGCTCGGAACACGCATGAAACTGCAGACGACACGGGAGCAGCAGCTGAACCGGATCCGAACAGAACAGAAGATGCGTACCCTGCAGCAGGAGACATCGAAGCAGCAGCTCGAAGCATCGAAGCAGGAGCTGCAGACCCTCGGAAACGTGGATGCGCTGCTTGCGACGAAGACCGCGGAGCAGGCAGAGAATACACGAAAACGCAATGAGCTGCATACATTGACGAAGCTTTTTGCGGCGCTGAAAGACAAAAGCCGGATGTATGCGAATGCACAGAAGGCTTTCGAACTGGCTTTTTCGAAGTATGAAGAGGCAGATGCTTCCTATAAAAACTGCAACCGGGCGTTTCTCTGTGAGCAGGCCGGTATTCTGGCGAGCAGTCTGAAGCCGGGCGATGCCTGTCCGGTCTGTGGGCATGTCATCACCGCGGAGAGCCATCTGGCGACACTCTCTGCGGCGGCACCGACGGAAGCGGATGTGCAGGCGGCACAGAAACGCGCGGATCAGTTGCGACGGGATGCAGAGGAAAAAAGCGGCACGGCAAAAGGGCTTCGTGGAGAATATCAGGGAGCAGCCCAGCATGTGCTGCAGCAGTGTGCGACACTTTTCGGCGAAATGAAGGATCTGAACTTCGCGTATCAGCGGGTGACGGAAGCCAGTACGACGCTCTCAGAGGAGGCGACGGCACTGACGGCGACGGTGAAGGAACTGACGGGAAGAGCCAGTCGAAAGAAAACGCTGGAGCAGCAGATTCCGGACGCAGAGCAGAAGCTTGCGGCGCTGAATGATGAGATTCAGAAGGCTGAGGCGCAGCAGATCGAGCTTCAGACGGCCTTTACGGCAGGTGCTGCTGAGATGGAAGAGCGCCGCGCGAAGCTTCCGTTTGCATCCGAAAAGGAGGCACAGGCGGAAATTGTGCGACTTGAAGAACTGGAGAGGAAGGCGAAGGCGGACTTCCGGCAGGCAGAGCAGGATGTACGTGCGGCTGCAGAAAATATCGCTGAGCTCCGCGGTTCGCTGCAGAAGCTCGAGGAGCAGGCGAAGACGGCCGAAGGCGCGCAGTATGATGCTGAAGCCGAGCGGGCGGAGCAGACCAGACTCAGCGGTCTCCGGCAGCAGCGGCGGGCGGAGGCCGATGGCGTCATTGCCCGTATAGAGAATAATAAGGCACGGCTTACACGGATCAAGGATGGTGCAGCGCAGCTCAGCGAGAAGGAGCGGCACTATGCCTGGATGAGCGAGCTCTCGAACACCGCGAACGGCACCGTGGCCGGCAGCGAGAAGATGACGCTCGAGACTTATATCCAGACGACCTACTTCGACCGTATCCTCCGACGGGCGAACACGCGCCTCATGATCATGAGTGATGCGCAGTATGAGCTCGTGCGCCGGAAGAGCGCCGAGAATCTGAAGGCACAGTCGGGCCTCGAGCTCGATGTGCTCGACCACTATAACGGGACGCTTCGTTCGGTGAAGACGCTTTCGGGCGGCGAGTCCTTCAAGGCCTCGCTCAGCCTCGCCCTCGGCTTAAGCGACGAGATCAGCTCGAGCGTCGGCGGCATCCGCCTCGACACCATGTTCGTCGATGAGGGCTTCGGTTCCCTCGACGAGGATTCACTGCATGCGGCGATCCAGGCGCTCGCGGAGCTCACCGAGGGCCATCGCCTCGTCGGCATCATCTCCCATGTCGGAGAGCTGAAGCAGCAGATCGATAAGCAGCTCGTCGTCACGAAGGAACGCGCCGGCGGCAGCCAGGTCGAGGTGATTGCCTGAGAACCTTTCAGAAGCTGTGTTTACCGACTTCAGTGAAAATCATTTATTAATGAACAGAAATAGGAAATAACGTCGGCTAACTATTTAAAAAAATTTAGATAGTTCAATTTTTTTAAAGAACGGAGAGGATGAAAAGGACGGAAATGCGTCTTTTTCATCTATCTCCGTTTTTCATAGTTTTCAAAACTATTTCCGCTTCAGAATTTATTCCATTGACTTCCCCTGCTATTTCACTTATTCTAGGCACCATCGCGAGGAAAGTTAAAATATTTTAATAAAAAGTATTTAACTATCAATACTCGTAAACAGAACACAAACTTAAGATGAATAGCCGTGCTACGGCAAAAGGAGAACAAAATGGATTTCGAGCAGGTTAAGGACATTATCGTAGATACACTCGCATGTGATGAGGAGAAGGTTACCCCGGAGGCACGCTTCCAGGAGGACCTCGAGGTGGATTCCCTCTCTCTCGTAGAGCTTCACATGGCGCTCGAGGATGCACTCGGTAAGACCATCCCGGATGGTGAGATCGGCAAGATGGCGACCGTACAGGATCTCGTTGATTACTGCCAGAACTAAGACAGATTATGTGACAGCTCGGTTTTCATCAGAAAATCGGGCTGTTCTAAAGAGAAGGTTTATATAGGAGGTGGGCCATGAAGTCGCCTATCAAGAAGGTTTATGAGCTGTATAAGAACCGTGCGTTCGAGAAGAAGGCGCGGGAGGATATGATCGGACACGCCGGTGTTCACTTTACCTGGCCGCTCGCCGGAAAGAACGCGGATGCCGAGAAGACAGAAAAGGCAGAGGCAAAAGCGAAAGCAGATGCGAAGGCGGATGGAGAGAAGAGCACGGGTCGGAGTCTTCCAGCGGTGATGATCCCGTCGAGCTTCATCACCTGCCGGAGCTGCGGACGCCGTGCGCTCCGTCGCAGATGGGAGGAAAACTACTTCATCTGTCCAACCTGCGGAAAGTATGCACCACTCGGTGGCTACTATCGTCTCAAGCTGATCCTCGATCCGGGCAGCTTCGAAGAGCTGGACAGCGACATCAGCGCGGAGGATCCGCTCGGCTTCCCTGGCTATAAGGAGAAGATCGAGAAGCAGGAGGAGAAGACCGGTCTTTCCGAGTCCGTCATCTCCGCGGTCGGCACCATCGAAGGCATCCGCCTCGTGACGGTCGTCCTCGACAGCCGCTTCTTCATGGGCTCCATGTCCCGTGCGGTCGGTGAGAAAGTGACCCGTGCGGTCGAGTATGCTGACGCACATCATCTGCCACTCCTCATCTTCAGCGCGAGTGGCGGTGCCCGCATGCAGGAGGGCATCTACAGCCTTATGCAGATGGCGAAGACCAGCGCAGCCATCGAGACCTTCAGTGAGCACGGCGGTCTCTACATCAGCTTCCTGACCCACCCGACCACGGGCGGCGTCACCGCAAGCTTCGCGACCCTCGGCGACATCACCCTCGCAGAGCCGGGCGCACTGATCGGCTTCGCCGGACCGCGTGTCATCGAGCAGACCATCAACCGCAAGCTTCCGAAGGGCTTCCAGCGCGCCGAGTATCTCGAGAACCACGGCTTTGTGGACCGCATCGTAAAGCGCAGTGAGATGCGTGACGTCCTGACCGACATCCTGAAGCTGCACGTCGATTTCGCTGTACAGCGCACGACGGCGACCGCCGGGGAGGTAAATGCATGATTAAAGACATCATCGAACAGACCGAAGCACTCGAGCAGAGAATCCATACGCTTTCGCTGACACCGGAAGAGGTAGAGGCCAATGCTGAGGAAATCCGCCGTCTGGACCAGGAGCGTACACAGCTGCTCGCCCAGTGTGCTGACCTCTCGGCAGCGGACCGTGTCTATCTGGCCCGTCATCCGAAGCGCCCGCACATCGACGATTTCATCGAGCATCTTTTCACCGACTTCTTCGAGCAGAAGGGCGATCATCTCTATGATGAGGATGCGTCCATCTATGGCGGCATCGCCCGCTACAAGGGCATGCCGGTGACCGTTCTCGGTCATCGCAAGGGCCGCACAATGGAGGAAAACATTCGCTTCAATTTCGGTATGCCGCGTCCGGAGGGCTATCGTAAGGCACTCCGTCTCATGGAGCAGGCCGAGAAGTTCGGCCGTCCGATCATCACCTTCATCGATACGCCGGGTGCCTATCCTGGCATGGAGGCCGAGGAGCACGGCCAGGGGGAGGCCATCGCACGAAATCTCGCCGCGATGAGCAGCCTGCATGTGCCGGTGATCGCGGTCGTAACCGGTGAGGGTAACTCCGGTGGTGCACTCGCGATTTCTGTCGCAAACCAGATCCTCATGCTCGAAAACGCCGTGTACTCGGTACTGAGCCCAGAGGGCTTTGCCTCGATTCTCTGGAAGGACGCAAGTCGCCACGAGGAGGCCTGCGAGGTCATGAAGCTGACCGCCCGCGACCTTCGCGAGGCCGGTGTCGCAGATCACCTGATCCCGGAGCCGCTCGGTGGTGCACAGACCGATCCGGAGCGTCTTTATGCGAGCCTCGACATCGTGCTCGAGAAGAGCCTCAATGACCTTCTGAAGCTGAGCCCGGAGGAAGTCCGGAAGCAGCGCCAGGAGAAGTACCGGAATATCTGATCGCAGCGCGTCCGCCCGCTGCCGCTGGAAGCGTTTCATGTGCGTATGCATGCGGAACGCCGGGAAGCGCCGGACAGGAACGCGTTTGTACTATATAAGGAGACATCTTGAACGAAATGAAACTCATCGGCCTCGGGGCCGCGTATCCGAGCCGACTGGTGACCAACGATGACTTAAGTCAGCAGATGGATACCTCCGATGCCTGGATCTATCCACGTACCGGTATCCATGCACGCCGCTTCTGTAACGCAGAGGAAAGTGCCGTGACCCTCGCCATCGAGGCGGCCGGAAAGGCACTCGCAGAGGCGGAAAGCCAGGGCGTTCCGGCGTCGGCCATCGGCGCGATCGTCGTGGCAAGCATGTCCGCGGACCTCGCAACGCCGAGCATCGCGGCGATCCTCCAGCGGGAGCTTCAGCTTCCGGAGGTGCCGGCCCTCGATATCAATGCAGCCTGCAGCGGCTTCATCTATGGACTTGAGGTCGCACGCAGCCTCGCTGCCGTGAGCGCGAAGCGCTATGCCCTCGTGGTCGGCACAGAGCAGCTGTCCCGTCTCCTGTCGATGGAGGACCGCTCCACCGCGATTCTCTTCGGAGATGGTGCCGGTGCGGCGGTGATCGAATGCACAGAAACGGCAGAAAACAGAGAAGAAGCGGCACCGTACGTACGTCTTTTCGGTTCCCGCGGATCCGATGTGATTCTCGCGCCGGGGGTCTACACGGGTGCGTATGAAGCACGGAAAGCCGCGCAGGCGGCCGGCGGAGATGCCGCGGCCACTGCAGAGGTACAGGCATCCACCAGCGATACGGCGGACACAGAGGCAGCGCACAGTGGAGCCGGAGATGCGCGCGAAGCGACGAGCGCAGAGACCGTCTGCATTGACCATATGCTGATGGACGGCAAGGAAGTGTTCATGTTCGCCTGTGACATCATCCCGCGCATCATCGGCGGGCTGCTCGAACAGTCCGGCGAGACGATGGAGGACATCGACCACGTGGTCTGCCATCAGGCGAATGCCCGCATCATCCGGCACGTCTACCGGGCGATGCACTGGCCGGCAGAGAAGTTCTTTATGAACATGGAAACGCTTGGAAACACCAGCGCTGCATCGATTCCGACGGCGCTTTATGATATGCAGCAGCAGGGACACCTCCAGCGTGGAGAGCGACTGATCCTCGCCGGCTTCGGCGGCGGACTCACCTGGGGCGGCTGCATCCTGAACTATGACGCACCGACACGGTAAAGGAGAGATATGACATTACTGAATGAATTACTGGGAACGAAATATCCGATCATCCAGGGCGGTATGGCGAACATCGCCACGGGTCGCTTCGCGGCGGCCTGTGCCTGTGCCGGCGCGCTCGGCCTGATCGGAACCGGCGGCATCCACTCGGCGGAGGAGCTCCGTGCCGAGATCCGGACCGCACGGAAGCTGATCGAGGGGGCGGCGATACCGGACTACCAGCCGGTGTTCGGCGTGAACCTTATGCTGATGAATCCGTGCACGGAGGCGTTCGTGCAGGTATGTATCGAAGAGAAGGTGCCGGTGGTGACGACCGGTGCCGGCAATCCGGGACAGTATATGGCGGCGTTTAAGGAAGCCGGCATCAAGGTGATTCCGGTGGTCGGTGCCCCGATCCTCGCGAAGCTGATGGAGCGCCTCGGTGCGTACGCCGTCATCGCGGAGGGC
>ERZ1026856.1423-NODE-1423-length-12021-cov-5.002591_pt1 | contig 12021 bp, 7 predicted proteins | sample MGYA00380158_ERZ1026856 | MGnify/ENA primary metagenome ERZ1026856 (study PRJEB33269, sample SAMEA4719794) | human gut metagenome | biome: human-associated habitat; feature: organic feature; material: feces | place: Cameroon | collected 2013-10 ...
GCGGCCGGGCTTGGGGACCTTTTTCACCGGCTTTTTCTTCACCGGCTCGCCGCCGACGTTCGCCGAGGCGTTCTTCGCCACGGCCCGGCGCTGTATGGGCTGCTGGGCGCGCACGCGCACGGTGAAGAGGCGGCGCACGGTCTCCTCGCGGATGCCGTTGACCATGGCCTCGAACATCTCGAAGCCCTCCTGCTTGTAGGCGTCCACGGGGTTCTGCGAGGCGTAGCCGCGCAGGCCGATACCCTGCTTGAGGTCGGCCATGGCGTCGATATGCTCCATCCAGTATTCGTCGACGACTCTGAGCATGATGACCCGCTCGAGCTCACGCATCATGGGGCTGCCGTTGGGGCCGGGGCCGAAGGCCTTCTCCCGCTCGGCATAGACCTTTTCGGCAAGCTCCGTGACGGCCTCGATGAGCCTGTCGCACTTGACGGCTCCGCCGAAGCTCTCGATACGGAAGAAGCCTCTGGGCATGAAGAGCTTTTCAAAGGGCTGCAGCGCCTCGTCGAGCTGCTGCTGGTCCTCGGCCGTGCCGCCGCCCAGTCCGTCCGTTACGGTGGTGGTGATGAACTGGTGCAGCATGCTCATTATCTGTTCGCGGAGGTCGACGCCGTCGAGGACCTTGCGGCGCTCACCGTAGATGATCTCGCGCTGCTTGTTCATGACGTCGTCGTATTCGAGGACGTTCTTTCTTATCCTGAAGTTGGTGCTTTCGACGTTCTTCTGCGCCTGCTCGATCACGCCGGACATCATCTTGAAGTCCATGACAGGCTCGTTCTCGTCGAAGTTCTCCATCATGCCCTCCATCAGACGGCGGTACCGCTCCCCGCCGAAGAGACGCATGGTGTCGTCCGTCATGGCGAGATAGAAGCGGCTCTCGCCCGGGTCGCCCTGACGGCCGGAGCGGCCGCGCAGCTGGTTGTCGATACGGCGGGACTCGTGGCGCTCGGTGCCGAGGATGAAGAGTCCGCCCGCGGCCCTGACCTTCTCGGCCTCGGCGTTAGTGACCTTTTTATGCTCCTCGAGCTTTTCGGCGTAGAGCTTTCTCGCCTTGAGGATATCCTCGTCGTCGGTGTCGGCAAAGCCAGTGGCCTCGGCGATGACCGCGTCGTCAAAGCCGGCCTTGCGCAGGTCGGTCTTTGCCATATACTCCGCGTTGCCGCCGAGCATGATGTCGGTGCCGCGGCCGGCCATATTGGTCGCGATGGTGACGGCGCCGAGCTTGCCGGCCTGGGCCACGATCTCGGCCTCCTTCTCGTGATACTTCGCGTTCAGCACGGTGTGCGGCACGCCCCGGCGCTTGAGCAGGGAGGAGATATACTCGCTCTTCTCGATGGAGACGGTACCGACCAGCACGGGCTGGCCCTTTTCATGGCACTCGACGATCTGCTCGATGATGGCGCGGTTCTTGCCGGTGTCGTTCTTGAACACCACGTCTGGGTGGTCGATACGGATGACGGGCTTGTTGGTGGGTATCTCGATGATGTCCAGACGGTATATGGTGCTGAATTCCTCCGCCTCGGTGGCGGCGGTGCCGGTCATGCCGGAGAGCTTGCCGTAAAGGCGGAAATAGTTCTGGAACGTGATGGTGGCGAGGGTGCGGTTCTCCTTGTGGACGTCGACATGCTCCTTGGCCTCGATGGCCTGATGGAGGCCCTCGCTGTAGCGCCGGCCGACCATGAGACGGCCGGTAAACTCGTCGACGATGATGATCTCGCCGTCCTTGACGATATAGTCGATGTCGCGCCGCATTATGCCGTGGGCCTTGAGCGCCTGATTGATGTGGTGGTTGAGCGTGGCGTTCTCGATGTCGGCAAGGTTTTCGATGTTGAAGGCGCGCTCCGCCTTGGCGACGCCGCGGGCGGTGAGGGTCGCGGTGCGGGCCTTCTCGTCCACGATATAGTCTGCGTCAAGCTCCTCATTCTCCTCCTCCTTGTCGTCCACGGTGGTGTAGACCTGTTTTTTGAGGCGGGAGACGAAGTCGTCGGCCTGACGGTAGAGGTCGGTGCTCTCGTCGCCCTGGCCGGAGATGATGAGGGGGGTCCTCGCCTCGTCGATGAGGATGGAGTCCACCTCGTCGACGATGGCGAAGGCGTGGCCTCGCTGCACCATGTCGTCCTTGTAGAGCGCCATGTTGTCGCGCAGATAGTCAAAGCCCATCTCGTTATTTGTGCCGTAGGTGATGTCGCAGTTATATGCGGCGCGGCGCTCCGCGTTCGTCAGGCCGTGGACGATAAGTCCGACGGACAGCCCGAGGAAGCGGTAGACCTTGCCCATCCACTCGCTGTCGCGGCGGGCGAGGTAGTCGTTGACGGTGACGATATGCACGCCCGCGCCGGTCAGGGCGTTGAGGTAGGCCGGGAGTATGGCCACGAGGGTCTTGCCCTCGCCGGTCTTCATCTCGGCAATGCGCCCCTGATGGAGGACTATGCCGCCGATGAGCTGGACGTGGAAGGGCTTCATGCCCAGCACGCGCCACGCGGCCTCGCGCACCACGGCGAACGCCTCCGGCAGCAGGTCGTCGAGCGTCTCGCCGCTGCCGAGGCGCCCCTTGAATTCGTCGGTCTTTGCGCGCAGCTCCTCGTCGCTCATGGCGGCGCAGCTGTCGCTCAGCTTTTCCACCGCGTCGGCGATGGGGTATATCCTTTTAAGCTCCCTGTCGTTGTAGCTTCCGAATATCTTGGTAAGAAGTCCCATTGTTACTGCCTTTCTGTTCACACTTATACAGTGTAGAGTATAGCATAAGATTGTGAACAAAAAAAGTATATTCTGACAATAAACCGGAGGAGCGGCGGGCAAATTTTTTCTTCTGCCGGTTCTTGTCGATTTGTGGGAGTTGTGATAGTATTGAAAAATGTTGAATTACGGCGGCGTATAAATCCATACAGGGGAGAACAAAATGAGAAGGATAGGTTTTGATAACGAAAAGTACCTCAAGCTCCAGTCGCAGAAGATACGCGACAGGATAAGCCAGTTCGGCGGCAAGCTGTATCTGGAGTTCGGCGGCAAGCTCTTTGACGACAACCACGCCTCGCGCGTCCTGCCGGGCTTTGAGCCGGACAGCAAGATACGCATGCTTATGGAGATGAAGGACATGGCGGAGATCGTCATCGCCATCTCCGCCGACGATATCGAGCGCAGCAAGCGCCGGGGCGACCTCGGCATAACCTACGAGGACGACACGCTCCGCCTCATCGACGCCTTCCGCGGGATCGGCCTTTACATCGGCAGCGTCGTCATCACCCACTACCGCGAGCAGCCCATCGCCGACCAGTTCAAAAAACGGCTGGAAACGCTGGGTATCAGAGTATACAAGCACTATATCATCCCCGAGTATCCCTCCAACGTCCCCCTCATCGTCTCCGACGAGGGCTTCGGCCGCAACGATTATATAGAGACCGAGCGCAGTCTCGTCGTCGTCACCGCCCCCGGCCCCGGCAGCGGCAAAATGGCCACCTGCCTCAGCCAGCTCTACCACGAGCATAAGCGCGGCATAAGCGCGGGCTACGCGAAATTCGAGACCTTCCCCGTCTGGAACCTCCCGCTCAAGCACCCGGTGAACCTCGCCTACGAGGCCGCCACTGCGGACCTTGACGACGTGAACATGATAGACCCCTTCCACCTCGAGGCCTACGGCGTCACCACCGTGAACTACAACCGCGACGTGGAGATATTCCCCGTGCTTGACGCCATGTTCAAGCGCATATACGGCCAAAGCCCCTATAAAAGCCCCACCGACATGGGCGTCAACATGGCCGGCAGCTGCATTACCGATGACGAGGCCTGCTGCGAGGCCTCCCGTCAGGAGATAATCCGCCGCTACTACGCCGCGTCCTGCTCCGTGCGTCAGGGTCTGTCCGACCCCGGCGAGGTGCGCAGGATAGAGCTCATCATGAACAGGCTCGACCTCAGTGCGGCCGACCGGCCCGTCGTGGGCGCGGCGCTCAGGCGCGCCGAGGAGACGGGCGGCCCCGCCGTCGCGCTCGAACTGCCCGACGGCACCATCATCACCGGCAAGAACTCCGACCTGCTGGGCGCCGCCTCCGCGTGCCTCTTGAACGCGGTCAAGGCCCTCGCCGGGATAAAAAAGAGCATGCTCCTCATCCCGCCGAGCATTATCGAACCCATACAGCACCTCAAGGTGGAGCATATGGGTAACCACAACCCCCGTCTGCACACCGACGAGCTGCTCATCGCCCTGTCCATCTGCGCCGTGACGAACCCCATCGCGGGCTACGCCATTGACCAGCTCGACAAGCTCAAGGGCTGCGAGGCGCACTCCTCCGTCATCCTCTCGCATGTGGACGAGGACGTATACAGAAAGCTCGGCGTCAACATCTCCTTTGAGCCGAGATATCAGGCCAAGAAGCTTTTCCATAAATGATCCTTTCCGAGGTGCCTCATGCCCCGATTTACCGACCCGCAGGCAAAGCATGAATTCATGCTCACCACTCCCATACCGCGCCTTGTCACCTGCATGGCCCTGCCCTGTATCGCGGGCATGATGGTCACGAGCGCCTATAATCTGGCCGACACGCTCTTCGTCAGCAGGCTCGGCACCTACGCCACCGGCGCGGTGGGCGTCAACAGCGCGATAGACAATATAATAATGATGGCCGGCTCTCTTCTCGCCATCGGTACCGCCAGCGTCACGGCAAGGCTCCTCGGCGCGAAGGAGGACGAGCATGCGACGAACGTCCTCTCCACCAGCTATTTCGTCGCCATGCTGCTGGGCGTGCTGGTGCTGATATTCGGCACGGTATATCAGGAGCCGCTCCTGCGGCTCCTCGGTGCGAACGACGCCATAATGCCCTATTCGCAGGATTACTGCCGCTATGTGCTGCTGGCGGCTCCGTTCATGGCGATGAATTTCGTTTTGAACCAGAGCCTCCGCGCCGAGGGCAGCGCCGTTTTTTCCATGATAGGCATGGTATCCGGCGCGGTCATAAACGTCGCTCTCGACCCCATCTTCATTTTTGTCCTTGACTGGGGCGTGGCGGGCGCGTCCGCCGCGACGGCGATCTCAAAGCTCATCTCGTGGGTCATCCTCATGACGCCCTACTTCCGGGGCAAGACTCTGCTGAAGATAAAGCTCTCGCGCTTCCATCCCACCCGAGAGGACGCGTGGGGAGTCTGCTCCATGGGCAGCTCCAGCTTTTTCCGCAACGGTCTCGCAACGCTCGCCGCGATACTGCTGAATCGTATCGCCGTGGGCTACAGTGAGTCGGCGCTTGCCGCCATAAGCGTCGCGAACCGCGTCACCATGTTCATGACCAGCGCCTGTCTCGGCTTTGGTCAGGGCTTTCTGCCCGTGGCGGGCTACTCGTGGGGCGCAAGGCGCTTTGACCGGGTGAAGGAGGCGTTCCGCTTCTCAAAGCTCGCCTGCGTCGTCGGCATAACGGTTTTCGCGGCGCTCGTCGCCATCTTCGCAAAGCCGCTCCTGCTGTGCTTCACCGAGGAGGACGAGGAGCTGGTGCGTATCGGCGTTTTCTCGCTGAGGATGCAGTGTCTCGCCATGCCGCTCCACGGCTACGCCATTATCGTGAATATGCTCTCCTCCGGCATCGGCAGGGCGTTCAACGCGACGCTCATGGGGCTTTCCCGTCAGGGCATATGCTTCTATCCCATACTGCCGGTGATGATCCGGTGCTTCGGCGTGTGGGGCATAGCCTCGCTTCAGGCCGCGGCTGATATACTCACTACCGCCATCGCCGTCCCCATCGACATCAGCACCACAAAGCTCGTCAACGAGAAGATACAGACCGAAAACGCGCCCGTACCGCAAAAGTGCGGCGCATGAAACACCGGCTTCCCCCTTGAAGAGGAAGCCGGTTTTTATTTTTCTCCGGCAGGGAGCCTCGGGCGCATTTCGTGCCCCGTCGGTCCGTGCCGGTATACGCCGTATCAGATAATGCAGCTCTCTCGCTCCTTCACCGCGGTGAGCTTCTCGCGCAGGAGCTTCTTGAAGCGCTCGCCCTCGTCACCCATGGGGTTGTGGCCGGAATTTTCAAACCACACGAGGCACTTGTCCGGCGCCTTTATACTGTCGTACCAGCCCTGCACCAGCGCGGAGGGCGTGTTGCGGTCAAGCACGCCGTCGAAAATATAGATGGGTATCTCAAACTCCGTGCAGTCGCGGTTGAAGTCGGTGCGTCCGACCTCCGGCCACATGACGTCCAGCACGAGGCGGTGTCCCTTTATAAGCCCCCACAGATCGGAGAGGCTGTATTCCCCGGAGCGGAGCATGGGGACGACGGTGGATGAGGCATAGCCGCGCTTCTTCTCGCTGGGGGAGTAGCCGCCGTACTTCATCATCACGTTGCGCTCCATCATCATGCCGGCGTAGTTCCCGCCCTTGTACACGCCCATCACGGGAGGGCCGCATTTTTTCAGTATCTCGATGGACTTGCTGTCGCCGGCCCTTTCGGCCTCTTCCATGCAGAATTCCCAGCTGAGCTGCTCGTTCTTCGCGCCGTCCACCACCTGGCCGAAGCCCACGAACGCCGCGATATGCTCCGGGTGGCGCTTTGAAAGATAGGTACCCAGCTCGCTGCCCCAACTGCCGCCGATGACGAATATCTTGTCCTTTTTGAAGCGCTCGCACAGCCACAGCACCAGCTCGTTCGCGTCCTCGACGAGTCTGTCCACCGTGAGCGTCGAGACGTCCACGCCTTTATACGAGCCGCCGCTGCCGCGCTGGTCCCATGTGGCCACGGTGAAGGTGTCCATCAGGTCGCTGTGGTCGGCGAAAATGGTATGGCGGTTGCACACGCCCGGCCCGCCGTGGAGAAAAAGCAGCACCGGCAGGCTCTCGTCCATGGTCTTTATATGTATCTTCTGGGGAAAGCCGCCCAGCTCGATCTTGGTCTTTATCTCTGTCATATTCGTCCCTCCGTTTGATTTATTATGATGAAGAATTATACCCTTTCCTCACCCGGAAGGCAATAAAAAAGCAGCCTCTCGGCTGCTTTTTTATACGGTGTGAGCGTTAACGGTGCATTTTGCGGCCTCAGCCGAGGAGCTTTTTGACGTCCTTTGCCCTTGGGATGCTGCCGGAGAGAACGATCCTGCCGTCAAAGGCGATCATGGGCATTTTCTGCGTGCCGATCTTCTTGATCTCGTTGATGTCGGTTACGGACTCGGGTACGATGTCCAGTCCCAGCTCGCCCAGCGCCTCGTTCAGCGCCTGAACGCACTTTTCGCAGTCGCCCGCGTTCACGGAGAGGACCTTGATGTCGGAGGGGATGAGCTTTTCCTTAGGCTCCTTTTTGCCGAACAGTGCCATGTGGTGTTCTCCTTTCTCTTTTGTTCTTCACGCTTTCTTTTCGGATTATACATGTACCTTAACAAATTCTTAGCGCGATATCAAGCCCCTTTACGCGTTTTTTCCGCCGGGATGAAAAGCCTTGACGCGGCAGGGCGCGAGAGGTATCATAGCATAAAAACGACCGCCCGGAGGCTTCGGATGAAGAAATACATTGACGCTCTTGTTGGATACGCGCTCTCCCGCGGCCTCATCGGGCCGGGAGACGAGATATACGCCTATAACGCGCTGCTCGCCGCGCTGGAGCTTGACGCGGCCGGGGGCGAGGGTACGGCCGAGGGGCTGACTCTCGCGGAGATACTCTCGGCGCTCACCGACGATGCGGTCAGGCGCGGCGTTATCGACGGCGGCATCACCGCGCGCGACCTGTTCGACACGAAGCTCATGGGCGCGCTCACGCCCTTCCCGCACGAGGTGCGGCGGCGCTTCTCGGCGCTTTATGCCGAAAGCCCCGAGGCCGCGACCGGCTGGTACTACGCCTTTTCCCAGGACACCAACTACATCCGCCGCGACCGTATCGCAAGGGACCTCCGCTGGAAATACGCCGGGAAATACGGCGAGCTTGACATCACCGTCAACCTCTCCAAGCCCGAAAAGGACCCGCGCGCCATCGCCGCGGCGAAGCTCGCGCCCCAGACCGGCTACCCGCTCTGCCAGCTCTGCGCCGAGAACGAGGGCTACGCCGGACGCGTGGACCACCCCGCGCGGCAGAACCACCGCGTCATCCCCATGACGCTCTGCGGCGGCAGCTGGTTCCTCCAGTATTCGCCCTATGTCTACTACAACGAACACTGCATAGTCTTCAACGGCGTCCACACCCCCATGAGGATCGACCGCGCGGCCTTCTCGCGGCTGCTGGACTTCGTGTCGCAGTTCCCGCACTATTTCGTCGGCTCCAACGCCGACCTCCCCATCGTAGGCGGCTCCATCCTCAGCCACGACCATTTTCAGGGCGGCTGCTACGAGTTCCCGATGGCGAAGGCAGAGATAGAGACGGAGCTGAGCTTTGATGGCTTTGAGGATGTGCGCGCGGGCATAGTGCGCTGGCCGCTGTCGGTCATACGTCTCTCCTCCCCGTCAAGGGAGCGTCTCGTCGATCTTGCCGGCAGGATACTCGACGCGTGGCGCGGCTATACCGACGCGCAGGCGTTCATCTTCGCCGAGACCGGCGGCGAGCCGCACAACACCGTCACCCCCATCGCGAGGGCGCGCGGCGGGTGCTTTGAGCTTGACCTTGTGCTTCGCAACAACATCACCACCGCCGAACACCCTCTCGGCGTGTTCCATCCGCACACGAAGCTCCATCACATAAAAAAGGAAAATATCGGCCTCATCGAGGTCATGGGTCTCGCGGTGCTGCCCGCCCGGCTCCGGGAGGAGCTTGGCACGCTGGCCGAAGCGATACTCTCCTGTGCCGATATCCGCGCGGACGGGCGTATCGCAAAGCACGCCGACTGGGCGGACGAGCTGCGCGGGAAATACCGCTTCACGTCCGAGAACATCCACGGCATACTTGAAAACGAGGTCGGCGCGGTGTTCGAGCAGGTGCTTGAGGACGCCGGCGTTTTCAAGCGCACCGAGTCCGGCCGCGCCGCCCTTCTGCGCTTTGCCGGCAGCGTGAACGTCAGCGCGGCAAAATAACTTCGACGACCCGTTTTCTCCAATACGAAAAAACAGCCTCTCTCCGTTGCGGAGAGAGGCTGTCGCTCTTATTATAGCGCCGTATCGCGTTACGCTTTCCCGCCCTTGAGCTTTTTCTGGAGCCAATCCTTGCCGTCCACATAGCGGGAGACGATGAAGGACACCACATAGTCGCCGGCCGCGTTGACCATGGTCGCGGGGGGGTCGATAAGCTCGCCGATGGCAAGCGCGATGGGGTAGGCGATCGCGAGGTGGTCGGGGAAGAACATGGAGCAGAGGACCAGCTCGCCGGTGCCGCCGCCGCCGGGGATACCGGACATCGCAACGGAGGAGAACACCGCGACGACGATGGCGAACACCGCCTCGCCCGTGCCGAAGTCCATGCCGAACATGCCGAACAGGAACGCGACCTTGATTATCGCGCCCATCGCCGAGCCGTCCATGTGCATGGTCGCGCCCAGGGGAAGAACTATGTCGGTGACGTCCTTGGAAATTCCGGTGGCCTCGGACTCTTCCATATTTACGGGAATGGTCGCGACGGAGGAGCAGGTGCCGAACGCGGTGGCCGCAGGGCGGAAGAGGTGGCTGAACATGAGCTTCGCCGCTCCCTTGCCGCCGCCGAAGCGGGCGTACACGGGCGAGGAGAGGAACATATACGCGAAGGATACGACGTAGTATATGATGATGGCGCGCGCGTAGTTGGAGACAAAGTCGGAGCCGTGGGTCGCCACCAGAGAAGCGAAGAAGCCGAAGAAGCCGATGGGCGCGTAGTAGGTGATGAGCTTGACGACCTTCATGAGGACATTCGTGACATCCTCGAGGAACTTCGCGGTCATGGTCTCGGGGCCGCCGGCCATCTGTACGCCGAAGCCGAAGAAGATACCCGCAACGATCAGGGGAAGGATGGCTCTGCGGCTCCACAGCTCGGTAAAGTCGGGCTTGGTAAAGAAGTTGATGACAAGCGTCGCAACGTCTACCCTGCCGACATCAGCCTCCTCATAGCCGGGAGCGGAGGTGTAGACCGGGATGAAGCGGACGATTATGTACATGATCACCGCGGCTATCGCGGCGGTCGCAAGGAAGGTGAGTATCGTCACGCCCATGACGCGGCCGGCCTTTTTCACGGACTTCATGTTCGCTATCGCGGAGGAGATGGAGCAGAACACCATCGGCACGACGACGCAGAACATCATATTGGTAAAGAGCGTTCCCAGCGGCTCGAGCACCGTGGCGCCGGGCCACACGAAGCCCACTATGCAGCCCGCGGCTATGCCCAGTATCATCGTCAGCAGGAACCAGTTGTTCTTAAAAAAGTTCTTCATATCATCAATTCTCCTTTATTGGGGGTTGTGTTGCTATTATATTTGCAAGCTAACGCAAAGTAAATTGCACACAGTGCTTGAAACATTGCAAAAAATGCTGTATAATCCATCCGAGTGAGGTGACACGCATGAAAAGCAGCGTCCCTGCGAGCCTGCAGGGCTATCTGAACGAGAATTACCGCTATTTCCATCTGCGCGATACGGCGGGGCAGGAGCGGGACTTTCACTTCCACGAGTTTGACAAGCTCGTGCTGCTCATCTCGGGGCGGGTGGACTACTGCGTGGAGGACCGGGTGTACGCGCTAAGGCCGTGGGACGTGCTGCTCGTGAAGCACCACACCATCCACAAGGCGCTCATCGACAAATCGGAGCCGTATGAGCGGATAATCATTTATTTTGGCAGAAAATATTTCGACCGGGCCATGCCGGGCGTACAGCTGATGGAATGCTTTGAGCGCGCGGGCCGGGGCGACTGTCTCCTGTCCGCCGGGCCGGAGCAGCGGCAGGAGCTGGAACGGACGCTCTCGCTGTACGAGGCCTCCTCCGAGGACGCGCGCGGCGGCGCGGCGGCCATGTGCGACACCTATATAATGCAGCTCCTCATCCAGCTCAACCGCCTCACTGCCGAGGGGACGGGCGCGGAAAAGCGCGCCGGAGGCACGAAGATAGAGCCGGTCCTGTCATATATAAACGAAAATCTCGCCCGGCGGCTGAGCGTGCAGGAGCTTGCCGAGAGGGCGTTTCTGAGCAAGTACCACTTCATGCGCCTCTTCAAGGAGCAGACCGGGGAGACGGTACACGCCTATGTGCGCCAGAGGCGGCTTTTGTACGCGGCACGGCTCATCCGCGAGGGTATCCCGGCGAACAAGGCCGCCGCAGACAGCGGCTTTTCGGACTATTCCACGTTTCACCGCGCGTTCCGCGAGAGCTTCGGCATAAGCCCCGGAGAGCTGAAAAAATGACCCAAGCCCCGGTGTGTGTCGGTGAACAGGACCAAAAAAACGGGACAACAGACAAAATCCCCCCTGATACAGGCCAATAAGCACAGGCCTGCACCCCCTTCGTCGGGCAGAATTACGGCGCGGCTTCGGGATCTCGCTCGCGCCGGCGCTGCTGATCCTCGCCGCCCTCATCTGCTATCGCCCGTCAAGACGCTTCGCCCCCGGGCAGTGATTACTTATTCGTCTGTATCTGCCAACCTTTTATCTGGAGCCAGACTCTTTTTTACTCTTACAGACTATCTCTATTCAAAATTGTTCAATCTAAGCCCTGTGTGTTCCAATAAAACTACGCATAGAATACTCTTATAAATTCCTGCTCCCGGACATTCATTTTTTTGGCAAATTCTGAATAATCCTGCGCATTTACGGGGATTTTCAAGCCATGCTTGGTAATGCTGATGTCGTCACGCGGCATGACATTTTTCTCATAGGAGGAGCCGCGATTCATCCGCAATTTCAAATCGTCAGCCCCTTCTGCTTCCGGATAGAGATAGTAGCCAACCTTCGCATCAAAACGGAACATATAGGCAAGCACCTGTAAATAATCTCGATTGCCAATGTTGTCGATTGGCTTATACTTGGCGTCGGCGATCTTCCGCATCTCGCTATCACGGCTGATGAAATCAGGATAGATCAGTCCTATATTTCCATCAAACAGTCTCTGCGCGCCTGTGCCGATCTTGTTCATTGGGTGGTAGAAGATATCTTCAATGAGCAAGTTAATATATTCCTC
>ERZ1026856.1424-NODE-1424-length-12019-cov-22.047058_pt1 | contig 12019 bp, 7 predicted proteins | sample MGYA00380158_ERZ1026856 | MGnify/ENA primary metagenome ERZ1026856 (study PRJEB33269, sample SAMEA4719794) | human gut metagenome | biome: human-associated habitat; feature: organic feature; material: feces | place: Cameroon | collected 2013-10 ...
CAGATGTCAACTGTGCCTAATGAGGTATTCTCTAAGTTTAACAATGCTGATGTTAAGTTTGGCAGGGTAAAAAGAGAGAACGGACAGGAAGATGAGCTTACTAACGGCAATTTTGCTACATTTATGGAAAGTCAGGACAGAACTGTAAGAAAGGCGGCATTTGAGGCGTTGTATAAGCAGTATGGGGCTTATATTAACACGATTGCGGCGGCGTTTTATGGCAATGTCAAGCAGGCAATGTTCTATGCAGACGCAAGGGGCTACAAGTCAACACTGAACATGTATCTTGACGGTTCATTTATCCCTGAGAATGTATACAAGAACCTTATTAAGACTGTCAATGATAATCTTGATAAAATGTACCGCTATGTTGATATAAGAAAGAAGGCACTTGGCGTTGACGAGCTGCATTTTTATGATATCTATGCACCGATGGTAGAAGATATTGACTGGAAGATAAGCTATGATGAGGCTAAGGACATTGTTGTGAAGGCACTTGCACCAATGGGTGAGGAGTATGTTTCACACATTAAAGAGGGCTTCAATAATGGCTGGGTAGATGTGTATGAGAATACCGGAAAGCGTTCAGGGGCATTCTCATGGGGAGCATACGGCACACACCCATATGTATTCCTTAATTATTCAGATACGCTCAACGATGTATTTACGGTTATTCATGAGATGGGACATGCAATGCACACTTATTATTCCAATGCGAACCAGCCTTATATCTATGCAGGATATAAGATTTTTGTTGCAGAGGTTGCGTCAACCTGTAATGAAGCGCTTCTTATGCAGTATATGTTAAAGAATACTGATGATGAGAAGAAGAAAAGATATCTGCTCAATCATTTCTTTGAGCAGTTTAAGGGAACTCTTTACAGACAGACGATGTTTGCAGAGTTTGAGATGGAAGCGCATGCAAAGGCTGAACAGGGTGAGGTTTTATCAGCAGAGAGCCTTTGTGCGATGTACAAGAAGCTGAATGAGAAGTATTTCGGCCCGGATATGGTTATTGATGATGAGATAGCGCTTGAGTGGGCAAGAATACCACATTTTTATACACCGTTCTATGTATACCAGTATGCAACAGGCTATTCCGCTGCAATTGCAATATCAACCAAGATACTTGCAGGCGATGAGCAGGTTATAGAAGGTTACAGAAAGTTCTTGTCAGGCGGCTCTTCAATGCACCCTATTGAGCTTCTTAAGCTGTGCGGAATAGATATGACAAAGCCTGATGTTGTGCAGGAAGCACTGGATGTGTTTGGGGAATTACTAAAACAGTGGTAATGCTTGATATATTGTGAATATAAAGAGAATTCTGGGAGATAATGCGTCTTCCAGAATTTTTTTATGATATAAATGTAACTATTGCCGAAATAATCCGTCTCTAATTATGAAAGGGTTAACACTTTTAAAAAACAGGGAGTACAGACAGTAATGGATGATAATCAGATAATTAATTTATTTTTTCAAAGAGATGAAGATGCAATTAAGGTGGTTGATGAAAAATATGGTTCTAAGTTAAATGCACTGGCAGCCAATATATTGCAATCAAGAGAAGACGGGCTGGAATGTGTCAATGACACATATATGAAGGCATGGAATGCTATACCGCCCGCAAGACCAGAGTATTTATTTGCATTTCTGGCAACAACTGTAAGAAATATTGCGATTGATATGATGAGGAAAAACAATGCGGGTAAGAGACAGGCAAAAGTGGTTGAGCTGACAAAAGAACTGGAAGAATGCATAGGTGATGGCGGATTGCAGACACATCTGGACAAGGAAGATATTGGAGAGATGTTATCGCATTTTCTTGAAACAGTTGATAAAAATAAAAGAATTATATTTCTCAGGCGGTACTGGTACTCGGATTCAATTAAAGATATTTCAGAAAGGATGCATATGAGCGAATCAGCAGTGAAAGTTACTCTTCACAGAACGAGAAAAGAATTAAGAAGATATCTGGAAAGCGAGGGTTTATATCTATGAAAAAATCAGAGGCAATGGATTTATATGAAGGACTTAATGGAATTAGTCCGAAAATGATTGAAGAAGCAGGAAATTACAAGAAAACTGCCAGTGTGGATATCAGGTATAAAAAGAGCAATAATGTAAAGAAGATAATTGCAGCAGGTCTTGTGGCAGCAGCGGCTGTTACTGCTGTATTGGGAGTCAGAGGACTGAAGCCTTCTATGACAGGAAACGGAAACTGGAGCAGTAATCAGCTGGCATCAGAGCAGACTGGATTTAAAATTGCTCATGTGATGAATGTGTATGCAGCCGGGCTTGATGACACATCGGAATGTATTTTTTCTAATGATGAGAAAAATGCTAGTGTATCAGGAGTTGTGGCTGGAATTTCAAGTCAGGTTGGAGATTCATCTGTGATGGGGCAGGTTATGGCAGGTATAAATGTAACGGGTGAAGATATCTCAAAGATTAAGTATTCTATAATGGGCGATGATTCGGATGTGATATATAATCTGGCGAGAATGAAAGAGGTTGACAAGGACAGTCATGAATATCAGACATCTTCTGACAAATTCAGAAAACAAACGGAGAACGGCTACACCTATTACATTATTGAAGATATCGGGGATGAGTATGAGGAAAGCGGCAACAGTAAGAGCGAGGGCATACAGATTGTAAAGTTTTCAAAGCAGTTAGAAAAAGAATCTTTGTATCAGGAACGTCAGGTATACAATGAGATGGTTAAAAATATGTATGAAGGACTTACATTAAGTATAACTGTGACATATGGAGACGGAACAACAGAGATTGTTAATGTGGGATTCAGGTCTGTTGATAACGGTGTAAGTTCAGGGGAAGTTTCAGATAGAGTAGCTGTTTATGTGAAATGACAGGTGATAGAGCATCGCTTATGAAAACTAAGAGAAAGACATGGTACCGGGTGGCACCATGTCTTTTTGCATAAATAAAGGAAGCCAGATAAATACTGACTTCCTTACAAAATAAAAGAGCGCGAGACGGGGATCGAACCCGCGACCCCCTCCTTGGCAAGGAGGTGCTCCACCACTGAGCCACTCGCGCATATATAATGTTCATCGAACGGAATTTCTCGCGAACACAAGTGATATAATACACATAAAAAATAAATCTGTCAAGCAAAAAATTTAAAAATGCAACTGAAATTGAGAAATTATTTAATTGAATAAGGATAAAACCCAGGTGTACAATTTGTATGTTTCATAAAAATAAATAGAAAATATTGTATATTGTATTGAAAAAATCCACTACTGGTTGTAAAATTTATAAAGAATGTTTCGATATAATATAATAGATATTAGTTTGTACATTTGCAAAGATAATTTTATTTTGATGAAATATTAAAAGTGAGGGATATATATGAAGAATATAAGGAAAATGAAGCAGATTACAATGCGTCTGAAATTACAATGGAAGATTGCTATAGCGGTACTTATTGCAGGAGTTGCATGTGGAGGTGTACTTATATTTGCTAATGCAGATTCAAGTGTTTCACTGAGCCTTACTCCAGCACAGTCAAGTGTTGCACAGGGATCAACATCAACAGTAATCCATGCTAATCTTTCTGGTACAGATGATGAGTATTATGATGCAAGCAATCCTGCTAATAACGGTATTGCAAGTCCTGTACGACTTGAGTGGACTATATCTGATGAAGATTATGATGTGGTAAAGTTTGTAAATCCAAGTTCAGGAGGAGATGCATATTTACAGAGTGTATCTGGTACAACTAATCCTACAGTATATGGTAACAGGGCTGGTGCAGCTACAATAACGGCTGCATATCATTCCAAGAAGTTCTCAGATACAGGTGCGGTTGTATATGATAATGTTCTTGCAACATCAACAGCAGCAGTGTATGTTCCTATTAATGTTAATGTTGAAAGGAAAAGAGGAAACCAGACACTTCAGGAAGCTGACTTGATGAAAGAGGGAGATCTTATTACAATCACAGCAAATACATGTGAGAGTAATAAGCTTTTTATTGAAACATCTAATGATTCAAGTGGAGAGGTTAAATCTGATGGTGTTGTTGAAATGTATTACCGCGATTCATCAAAGGTTGTTCTTAAAGTGATAGGAGGCGGTTCAACAACTATTACGGCAAGAACGGCAGATGGAAGTGGAATTAATGCACTTACATATACATTTACAGTAAGATCTGAAGTTAAGTTTAAAGAAAATATTACTAATGCACAGGGACATTTTATAACACATTTACAGAGTAATCCTTCAGCTAAATACATGGTTTTATCTGATAAAGATTATGAAACATTTTCATATGAAGAACTACCATCAAATGTTGTATATCCTGAAAAATCAAATGTTGTATACAGAACAGCAGATACCAATATTGCAACAGTAGCTGCCGGTACAGTATGTGGTGTTCATGCAGGGGTGACTACTGTAAGTGCAGGACTTACAACATTAGATGTGGGTGGTAATGAGTCATGGTTCACTAAAGATGCAGTGAATATTGTAGTTCCATTTAAGAAAATGGGAAATGAAGTAAGCAACATGAATGTTGGAGACCAGTTACAGTTATCAACATCTGCCATTGCGTCAGAAGTTACATGGTCAACATCTGATAATACAGTTCTTCAGGTGGATTCATCAACAGGTCTTGTTAAGGCTGTTGGAGCAGGAACAGCAACTATATATGCAACAAGAGTGCAGGATGAATTATATACAGTTTATGGACTTCCTTATCAGCTTGTTTATAAAATAACAGTAATTGATGGATTTGGATTAAGTACAGTTTCTACATCTGTTAATATAGGAAGTACTATTGATATAACAGCACTGGTGACTAATAATCCAACAAAGGAACAGATAACATATACAGTTACTAATCAGCCTGATGCAGCTGGAGTTGTTCCTACATATGATTTAATTGAAGTATCACAGTCTGATGATGGAAGAATATTTACAGTTAAAGGAGTAGCTGCCGGTATAGTTCATCTTAAGGTATCGCAGAATATTAACGGTGTTATTAAATCGGAAACATGTGTTATATATGTAACAACTCCTGTAGGAGAAGTGACTATTAATCCATCGTCACTTACAATTGACAGAGGAAGTACAGGAACAGTCCAGTTATTGTTTAATCCATCAGGACCTACTAATGCAAATGTATTATGGTCATCTTCAGATACAAGTGTTGCAACAGTAGAAGGAGACAGTTTTACAGCAACAATTAAGGGCGTTTCTGGTGGTAATGCTACAATCACAGTGATAACAGAAGATGGTCTTAAAGTGGCTACATGTGATGTTTATGTAAGAGAGCCGGTTACAGGAATTGTTCTTAATGCAACAACTGTAGAATCAGCAATGGCAATCGGACAGTATCAGCTTGTTGCTACAGTATTACCTGCCGGTAATGGTGTTAACAGAAATGTTACATGGTCATCATCTAATGAATCTGTCTGCAAGGTTGATGAAAGCGGACTTGTAACATATGTTGCACCTGGATATTGTACAATTGTCTGCAAAACAGAGGACGGAGCTTTTCTTGCAACATGTAACTTTATTATAAGTATTCCTGTTGAGACAATTAAGCTTGATTATACAGATGAGATAATGTCAAAGGGTGACAGATTAAGAATAACAGCAGAGGTACTTCCTCTTACAGCAACTAACAGAACAGTAAGCTGGGAGTCATCTAATACAAATGTTTGTATAGTTGATTCTAATGGACTTGTAGAAGCAGTAGGAACAGGTAGTGCAACAATTCTCTGTAAGTCCTTGGATGGTGGTGTAACTGCAATGTGTAATATATATGTTAAGCAGCCTGTTACATCTATCGTTCTTAATACAACTGATATTACAGTAAGAAAGGGACAGGTATTCTGGCTTAACGCAACATGCCTTCCGGAAAATGCTGATAATAAGATAGTATCATGGGAAAGCCGTGATACAGATGTGTGTACAGTAGAAAGTGATGGTAAGGTAACTGCTACAGGAGCGGGTACAACATCTATAATATGTACTAATGTAGATACGGGACTTACGGCATATTGTGTTGTTACTGTTACACAGCCAGTTACGGGTATCAAGCTTAATTCAGATTATCAGGAATTATGGGTTGGTGCCAAATATGCGATTATTCCATCTATAGAGCCTATAGATGCTGAGAATAAGAATGTAACATATTTTTCAAGTGATACATCAGTTGCAACAGTAGATGAATATGGTGTTGTAACTGCATTGAAGGGTGGTAACTGTGTAATTGAGGTAACCACAGAAGAGTGCCACTTAACAGCGGCTTGTACAATAGTCGTAAAAGAATATGTTTCAAGTATTACACTTAGTGAAACAGACAAGTTTATGAATGTAGGTGCAACTGGAAGACTTATTGCAACAGTTGGAACCACTACGGCAACTAATAGAAATGTTATATGGTCATCTTCTGATAACAGTATATGTTATGTTGATGCCAACGGTAATCTGAGCGCTGAATCTGTCGGAAACGCAGTTATAACAGCAACTGCAGCAGATGGAAGCGGAGTTACAGCATCATGTATTGTCAGAGTTGTTAATCCTGTAACCAGAATTGAGATTGTACCAAGTACAGTCAGACTGCTTGTTGGAGATTCACAGAAGGTTACAGCAAATGTTTATCCGGAAAATGCAACAATAAAAGATGTTACATGGACATCATCTAATGAATCAATTGCTACAGTTGATGAGGATGGCGAGATATTTGCATTAAGTACAGGAAAGGTTAAGATAACAGCAACGTCACAGGATGGTAATAACATAAAGGGAATCTGCTGGGTTTATGTTACTCCTGTAGTTAATATAACGTCTTTAAAAATTAATTCTAAGGATATATATATGCTTACAGGCAGATCAAGAAAATTATCAGTAATAGTAAGACCTGCTGTTAATACAGATTCTTATAAGTGGTATTCATCAGATACAGGTATAGTTACTGTAGATGATAACGGCGTTATTACAACTGTTGGTCCGGGAACAGCTGATGTATATGTTATAAGTGATGGTGCAGGTGTTGAATCAACATGTACAGTTCATTCGCTTGCTATAAGCAGATCTAGCATTACTCTTGAGCAGTATGACAAATATACACTTGATGTCATAGGAACAACAAGCAAAATAACATGGAGAAGCAGTAATCCTAGAGTGTGTACAGTTTCTTCATCAGGAGAAGTTATAGGAAGAAAAGCGGGAACAGCAACAATAACAGCGGTGGTAAATGATAAAACACTTAGCTGTGTTGTAAGAGTAACTAGCATCAGATAATTAAATAAAGACGTGAAAAAAAGGAGATGCGGTCAAACATCTCCTTTTTAAAATATGAGGGGGAGATAGAAAGAATTCTCTTTGCTATCTGATATATAATATACACATTAAATGTGAGCAAAATGTGTACATTTAGTTAAATGAAAATAAAAATCATAAAAATCTATTTTATTGATTAAAATGTCTTAATATGCTAATATGAAAATGTTAGTTACTTATATGGAGGTTTATGCATGTCAGACGATTTTAATAAAGACACAAGTATTGAAGATGAGATTGCTAAATCGTTACAGCAAATGGTAGAAGAAGAGACTACAGTGGCAAAAGCCCTTGTAGGTAGTCAGAATAATTCCGTTAATACAAGTCAGAAGGTTAATGATATAGAATATGGAAAGACACAGGTTGTTCCTATAATTTCAAAAGAACTTTTAAGAAATCAGCTGGAAGCAGATGATTTAACAGATGATGATCTGATAGATGATGACGATTTTGATGAAGCTGATGAGGAAACAACTGATTCAGATAATGAAAGAAATAAGATAAATAAAACAAATAATAATAGTACTCCGGCAAAGAACAAAATGCCTAAGAAGACAAAAATTATAATAGGCGCATCAATTGGAGCAGTTGTGATTATTGCTATAATTATAGCAATAGTTGTAAGTTCGTCTTCTAAAAAGAAAAAGCAGACATATGATTATTATTACAGTCAGGGCATGAAGCTTTATGAAGAAGGAAATTACGGAGACGCGGCAGATATGCTGGATAAAGCTGCTAAAGATACTAAAGGCAAAAAGAATCTTGAACTTAAATACACTCTTTTCAAATGCTATGAGAACTCAGGAAATGAAGATGAGGCAATAAGTATTTTAAAAGATATTCTTTCTTACGATGAAAATTATGAAGATGCGGTAAAGTCATTAGCACAGATTTACTATAAGAAAGAAGATGGTGAGAATTTAACTAAGCTTATCAGAAAATATGAAGATGGTGAATGCAGTAATGCTGTAAAGTCATATGTTGTCAACAAGCCTGTTCCATCAAAAGAAGCTGGATCTTATGATGATAATATAGAACTTAAATTCACATTTGATACAGGAGCATTCGTTTATTATACAACGGATGGTTCAGAGCCTACCAAGAAGAGCACTTTGTATGACGGATCAGCCATAGAGATACAGAATGGCACTACCAAGATTAAGGCAGTTGCAATAGATTCAATTGGTGTTTCAAGTGATATAACAGAATTAGAATATGTTATAGAGTATGGCGTACCATCTGCACCTGATGTGAGTCCTGCGTCAGGAAAATATTCAAGCGGAGAGAAAGTTACAATTAACAATATACCAGATAAATGTAAGGCATATTATACAACTGATGGAACAATTCCTACATCATCGTCTACTGAATATACAGGAGAATTTGATATGCCTGATGGAAATACTGTTGTTTCATTTGTTATAATTAATGAACACGGACAGAGCAGTACAGTTGTCAAAAGAAATTATAACGTAACAGCGAAGAGCACATACACATATAATCAGGCTGAAAGCCAGCTTAAGAGTGTTCTTGTATCAAAGAAGGTGCTTAAGTCAGACACTGTGGCAGCAGACGGTTCAAGCGTTAATTTTGTATATATTTCAAAGACTAAGGTTAATGACATTGAAATGTATATTATAAGATATGATGTAATAAAGAATGGTAACACATCAACTGCCGGTTTATATGGCGTTGATACATCAAGCGGTAAGGTGTATACTGTTACTGGTTCGGCAGGCAGTTATTCTGCTAAGGAATACTAAAGGTTGATAGTGCGTAATGCACTTCATAATATTACTTTTTGAAAGGAGAATTGTAATGTATAAAATTCTTAAGGCTGAGAAGTTAGCAGAGAAGATCTTCCTTATGGATGTTGAAGCTCCTAGAGTTGCTAAACATTGTGAACCTGGCCAGTTCGTTATTGTAAAGATGGATGATTTGGGCGAAAGAATTCCACTTACTATTTGTGATTATGACAGAGAAGCAGGAACTATAACAATAGTTGTTCAGATAGTTGGAGCATCTACTGAGAAGATGTCACATCTTAAGGCAGGAGATGCATTTGAAGATTTTGTTGGACCTCTTGGATGTCCATCAGAACTTATAAGCAAGGATATTGAAGAACTCAAGAAGATGAATATTGTATTTATCGCAGGAGGTCTTGGAACAGCACCTGTATATCCACAGGTTAAATGGATGCATGAGCATGGCGTAGATGTTGATGTTATCGTTGGTGCTAAGAATAAGGAACTTATAATCTTAGAAGAAGAGATGAAGGCAGTAGCTGGTAATCTTTACATAACAACAGATGATGGAAGCTATGTAAGAAAGGGTATGGGTACAGATGTACTTAAAGACCTTGTTGCAGAAGGAAAGCATTATGATTTATGTGTAGCAATCGGACCTATGATTATGATGAAATTCGTCTGTCTTCTTACTAAGGAACTTGGAATTCCTACAATTGTCAGCATGAACCCAATTATGGTTGATGGAACCGGTATGTGTGGTGCATGCCGTCTTAAGGTTGGCGATGAGATTAAGTTTGCATGTGTTGACGGACCAGAGTTTGATGGTCATCTAGTAGACTTTGACCAGGCTATGAAGAGAAGTGCTATGTACAGAACTGAAGAAGGAAGAGCAATGCTTAAGCTTCAGGAAGGTGATACACATCACGGCGGTTGTGGACAGTGTAATTAGAAAGGAAGGATTTCAAAATGGACGTAATGAAGAAAGTGCCAGTCAGAGAGCAGGCTCCTGACGTAAGAAATAAGAATTTTGATGAAGTATGTCTTGGATATAACAAGGAAGAAGCTATGGAAGAGGCAACAAGATGCCTTAACTGTAAGAATGCAAGATGCGTTCAGGGTTGTCCTGTATCAATTGATATTCCAGCATTTGTTCATCAGGTAAAAGAAGGAAATATTGAGGAAGCATATAAGATTATTGGTAAGTCAAGTGCGCTTCCTGCTGTATGTGGCCGTGTATGTCCACAGGAGACACAGTGTGAAGGTCAGTGTATCAGAGGAATCAAGGGTGAATCAGTATCAATTGGTAAGCTTGAAAGATTTGTTGCTGACTGGGCAAGAGAGAATAATGTTGAGCCAGAAAAGCCAACAGAGAAGAAAGGCAAGAAAGTTGCTGTTATCGGTTCAGGTCCTTCAGGACTTACATGTGCCGGAGACCTTGCAAAGATGGGATATGAAGTAACAATATTCGAGGCTTTACATGAAGCCGGTGGTGTATTAGTATATGGTATTCCAGAATTCCGTCTCCCTAAGTCAACAGTAGTTGCACATGAAGTTGAGAATGTTAAGAAGTTAGGCGTTAAGATTGAGACTAATGTTGTTATTGGCAAGTCAATGACAATTGACCAGTTACTTGAAGAAGAAGGCTTTGATGCAGTATTTATCGGTTCTGGTGCAGGTCTTCCAAGATTCATGGGTATCCCAGGTGAGAACGCTAACGAAGTATTCTCAGCTAATGAGTACCTTACAAGAAGCAATCTTATGAAAGCTTTCAAGGATGAGTATGATACTCCAATAGCAAGATTTAAGAAGGTTGCTATCGTTGGAGGTGGTAATGTTGCTATGGATGCTGCAAGAACAGCGTTAAGACTTGGAGCAGAGACTCATATCGTATATAGAAGAAGTGAGGAGGAGCTTCCAGCAAGAGCTGAGGAAGTACATCACGCTAAGGAAGAAGGAATTATATTTGACCTTCTTACTAACCCAACAGAGATTCTTACAGATGACAAGGGTAATGTTACAGGAATGAAGTGCATTAAGATGGAACTTGGTGAGCCTGATGCTTCAGGAAGAAGAAAGCCTGTAGAGATTCCTGGTTCAGAGTTCGTTATGGAATTAGATGCAGTTATCATGTCACTTGGTACTTCACCTAATCCACTTATCTCTTCAACAACTAAGGGACTTGACATCAACAAGAGAAAATGTATCGTAGCAGAGGAAGAAACTGGTAAGACATCTAAGGAAGGTGTATATGCTGGAGGAGATGCTGTTACAGGTGCAGCTACAGTTATTCTTGCCATGGGAGCAGGAAAGGCTGGAGCTAAGGGAATTGATGAATTCCTTTCTAACAACTAATCAGAGTATAATAAAACCCGCTGTTAATCACACAGCGGGTTTTTGTTGTTATAAGGATTAATTAAACATCTTCTCAACGAACTGTTCAGAAAAATTCTCAGCTTCTTCATCAGAAAACTCTGTAAACTGTGCAGTTAACTGTTCTTTAACATAAGCTGTACGGTTAAAATATTTCATTTCTTCCTGGATGTCTTCTGAATATGAACCTTCAATATCTTCTTTTGTTACATTGTCATCAAGCCAGCTAAAAACATCTTTTGCTGTCTGGTCTTCTTTTTCAGCCTTGGCTTTGATTTTGTTGGAATATTTTAAAGACCATATGCCGATAGCGATAAATCCTATAAATAATACTCCGAGTACAATATTTATGAAAATAAATGATGATGAATCTTTAGTTATGAATTTTATTATTCCTACATCATTTAAAATCATAAGTATGATACCAATTCCACCACATATAAAAAATGTTATTGCAGAAGAAAGATTGTCCTTATACTTATCTGTATTGTTTTCATACAGGTTACCACCAGTAAGAAGAGAATTATCTTCAGGTGTTTCCTCAACAATATTGTCTGTGTTCTCAGGCATGATATACCTCCTTG